>Ga0208897_1000270_pt1 | contig 24838 bp, 22 predicted proteins | sample ColrivemetaGS697_FD_187594 | JGI IMG/M metagenome (GOLD analysis project Ga0208897, IMG submission 187594) | Estuarine microbial communities from the Columbia River estuary, USA - metaG S.697 (SPAdes) (version 2) | ecosystem: Environmental > Aquatic > Marine > Intertidal zone > Estuary | place...
CTCTTTACAGACAAGAACCATGGAAATATTGTTTGCTTTAGAAACCTGAAAGAAAACACAGACGAAGCAGTAGCTCTATTCTCCAACAACGAACCCAATGAGCATGTTATCCTTCCTGAGTACGACATATTGCTGGAGCGCGTAAATGCAATTATTGAAAAGCTAAAGGGAATTGTACCTACAGTCCAGACCGTAGATGAGTTGCGTGGGGCTTCAAGGAAAAAGGAGTTTATTAACGAGTTCAGACGACTGCTAAGAAATTTAAAAGTCCTCAAGTCATGTCCGGAATTTTCCTACCGGGATTTGTTGCTTAGCGAACAAGAAATAGCTGACTACCAGAGTAAGTATTTAGACCTTGCCACTGGACGTGGTTTATCAGAAGAAGAGAAAGAGTCCATAGTAGATGAGATCGATTTTGAAATCGAACGTTTGCATACCGAGTACATCGACTTTGATTACATAGAGCTCTTATTAAAGAACTTCGTAAATCTTAGTTCGGATAAACAGCGAGACCTAAAACAGGAGATTTTAACAAAGCTTGCCAGTGAGCCAAAACTATACAGTAAGCGAGAACTTATTGAGCAGTTCATCGAATCACAACTTATTCACATTGACGACCCTGACACTGTAGAGGAGGCATTCGTGGAATACGTTGCGACTACTAAGGAAAACGTTTTGAGTGAATTGGCAGCTGAATTCGAGGTCAATGTGGATGCTATGAACAGAACAATTGATTATTGTCTCTGGCAGAACAACGATGTACCAAGCAAAGGGGAGATTAAAAAACTGCTACCAAAAGAAAAACCCCTGATGGAGCTTCTAAAGCTCCAAGAGGGGCTGTCTGGTGCAATTAAACATTTCATTGATGTTTATTGCGTTGGTTGGACTTAGCCTCTCATGTATTTAATGAGTTTTTGAAGGGCTCGTTCCTCACACCTTTCAACATAGTATACATCGTGAGGGTCTCGCTTTTGATCAAATGCAAGTGAAGTTGCAATCACCTCTCCATTTTGGTCTTTAGCGTTGATTCCGAGGAGAATGACCTCGTCCGTGACTGATAGGACTTCGATCGAGAAGTCGAATCCAATCGGTTTTGAAACAGTTGTTTCCATGGTAATAAGAATAGAACGTTCGCACTGGTGACACTCACCAATATCTAATTCGAGATATTCTGTTCATCGTTATACCATATATCAAAGATACAATCCTTGTATTTCGGGTGTGCATAGCGCTTCCCGAAAGTGTTCCCTTTATAGTACTCATAATCAAGCCTCAGCTAAATCACTAGAGTCTAATTGAGCCACTTCTATGCCTCTGAGATAGCTTGTCTACACTTCTTTAAACCGCTTCAAGATCAAGAGGAGATATTAAATACATTACTTGATCAAAGACTTAGATTGTGGTTAACTTGAATGGTTGTGGAAGAAAAGAAAAAATTTAAAGCCCATTATTTGAAAACTATGGGAGACTCGGCTTTCCCTACTGATTTGAAAATATTGAAGCTCAGGGGCTATCTGGATTGGCTTATGTGTATCCTTTTGGGTATAGATATATCAGATTATGGATGGGGCTCAGCTCGGATTGACATACAGCGCATGCCGTCAGAAAAATCTATGTGGGCGAGTTCAATTGATCGTTTATATCAAGATTTGAGTGCCAAGCATCATTCAACAATTTTGGTTGAATCCACTGAAGCAGAACTGAATAAACTAAGGGAGAGGTTTGAGAGATTTTCAAATGAACTGATTGGAGTTGATCTTAGTCAAGTAGAAATCGATAAGCAAACGGAGATTCAAATTATCGATGATCAAGACAAGGACGAGTACCGAACATTTGATTTGACATACTTCATCCTAGCTGAGAGGTATTATGGAAAGAAAATCATCATTCGAATTCCTTCGATGGGGGTTAAGTATGATCATGATTACGTTTTGGACAATACAAGGGATTACTTTCTGGCTAGAAATTCTTGGAACGATAAAAGGCGATGGACAAACTCAAAAAATGTTCCGGTTGTTTGTAGACCTTTTGTTGACTACATAAGTACTGATTCGAGAGTTTCAATTTCAAAATCGTCTAAGGATACGTGCATTGAGAAGGGAATGAAAATTGGTGAATACGTTAAGACAACCTTTAAAAATTTGCACCAAAGTGGTCAACTCACGCCGGCAGTCCTTAATCGACTGCTAGACAGGGACTCCAGTAAACTGACCTTCAAGCAAAGCTTACCGATACTGATTCCTAAATCTGACTCGCCAATAGACTCTAAGGGTCATCGTAGGTATTACAGCACTGAAATTGTAACGGGTTTTTGGTTACTCTCACAGTGGGACGTTAGTCATTGGGACAAGTTCTTGGCTTGGGAGCAATCCTTGACTTCGTAGGTTATTTTAAGGGCAGGGGGGTTGACAAATTGTATATTATACAGCGCCCATGAAAGAGAAATCCATTTTAGAATTCCTAAAGTCTGACCGAGGTATAGAATTGATTCGCGATTCCACAATGGACTTGCCCCCTCGGGAAAGAGCAATTATATGGGCGATTTTTGATATCGATCGCGTTGGTTATAAGTCGCAATCTCAAATTGCCAGAGAGCAAAATTGCAGCAGACAGAATATCCATAAGATAAAGAACAGGGCACTCAATAAATTGAAAAAACACTTTATCTCCAACGGATACAATGCCTGATAGAGATCTTTATCGGCTGAATGCTATTTACTCGCAATTGATGACTCTCACTTACAGGCATGAGTTAGATGCAGTAATGAAAGCATTTGGTGTGGCATCATGGTATGAGAAGGACAGACTCTTGCACGATTTATATAACGCTAGTCAAAATGGCACGTACTCCGGGTTGCCACTTGATTTGATTATGCATGAGCTTCACGTCAAGCATCCATTGTATGTGATGTTTCGACCTAATATTCGCCACAAGTTCAAAGGTTTTAAAGCTGCTCTGCTCTGGGCGTTTCTTTTATTGCTGGCAGTTTTTGGTGAAAAAGGAATAAATAAAGTAGAGCCAGCTTTTAAAACAGTTGCACCTATTGTTCTCGCAGTTGTGGCTTATGCATGCATTGTTTACTCCATGTACATTCTAGTGTTGCTTGTCAACGGTAATTTGTTTAATCCCTAAATCTCCTCGTCATGTTCCAAGATCAATCACGCGAATTGCACATTTTAAAGTCCTTCACCTTAGATAGCAAGTATGAAGGGTTAGGATATATTATCCACGTTCCGACTTTGGGGGTTTGGTATGATCACGACAAGGTCTTACATGAAGTGGAATATCACTATAAGAAGCTTGGGTGTTGGGAAACATATGGACGTTACACGAGTTCCAAGAATGTTCCTAAGTTGTGCCAACCATTTGTGCAATACTCAAAGCCTAATTAAAGGCGTTCAGGCTTGTGGTTCAATTCTAACAATCTCCCAGTCGGTCACATCTTCTGCCCATGTCACGTCTTCAGAGAGCTGCCAGTCAATCTCTTCGAATACTGCTTCAGACACATCGCTTGGCATTTCTGACCAAAGCAATTTGTTGCCATCTACATACTTGGGGTCAATTGAAGTAAAGCAGTAGGATTCGAGTTTATCCAAATTATCCCAAATTATCCCAAATTATTGTAAGCGTTAAATCCATACTATTTGTTTGAAAGAAGTTTTCTGTCTTTGGCATTAAGTAGCGAAGGATTCAGTTTTTCAATGGAAGAGAGTAATTTATAAAATTCTATTGACGGAATATGAATGGTGTCACGATTTTTTAAATACCATTTATAAAAGACCTGAGGATGATTTAGCATAATTATTTTTGCTTTCATCGTGCCAATATTTGGAATAGTTATGGTCTTATTTGTGCCTTCAAAAAGTTTGAAATATTCGTGATCCTTTCTGATTTTAGATATAAGTATGGTTTTTATCTCACCATGGATTGTTATGTCATTACGGCTGATATGTTTGTGCAGTACGAAAGGCTCTTCTATTACCCATTGATTTACTGTCTTCGTAAATAATTCTCCATCGATTGCAATGGTAAGATTACTATTGGCATAGAATTTTCCGGATTTTGTTTCTTCAGCTGAGTTGGATACAGAATTGTGTATTTTATCTCCTGTTGATTCGACACTGCTGTAATTGAATACTTGTTCATTAGCCATTAGAGAATTGACCAAGTCAATTGAACTTTGTTGATTTTTTGCAGGATATTCTTCAATTAAATCATCGAGTTCTGTCCCAAGGAAATAGCTCTCTATAAAATCCCACCTGTCGGAGTTACTAAAGTCATTAGAAAAGAAATGATCAAAAATCTGATTTGAAATGTAATGTCTATTTAAAGTAGCACTGAGCAAAGTGTTTTTATAATAAGTACTTGCACTGTCATTATACAATTTTTTAGGATCATTGATTCGAAGGAATACCATTGGGTTTTCTCCTCCTGTCACATGATAGTTGCCCAGAGAAAGGATTTCCACCCACTGACCTAGAGTAGTGTAAATGCGTGCTAAATTGTCATTGACAGTCAAGAATCTATAATTAGTTGATGTGGAGCTATCCATTACGGTGAGCTTCTTTAATAGAGCCGAAAATTCAGCTTTATAATTCTCAGCCATAATTCTATACTTGGTGTCGTTTCCTTGTCGTCTTCTTGCTAAAAATGCCGTCTGGTCATATAGCTGTGTAGCGGATTTTTGAGGTGAAGAATAATAGTTTAGTATGAAATCGCTAAGTTTCGAGGCAAGTTCCGTTGAACCAGTTGTTTTTTCTAAATTATACTGGAAGAATTCTTTGGTAAAATAACCCTTACCGATAGTTTGAAAAGCCTCAGCAACGAGCTCAAAAGTTTTTTGAAGTGAATTAGCGCAACTCAGTTGATCTTGGTTCAAGTTTAGTTCAAACCGTAGTTGTGGGGAAATATTGATCTTATAGCCAGAAAATAGGTTTCCACAATAGAATTCATACTTTAATTTTGCAAAATTCTCCTTGGGATAATGATTTTTCCAAACGTCGTCAAGATTAAGTTTTATAATATGATAATTTTTTGCTCGCAGTCTGCTGTAGTTTATTTCTGTGTAGTTAATGTTTTGTATTCGTATAAAATTTTCAAAGTCGATTGAATTTAAACGTGCGAATACAGTGGTGAAAATTTGTTTAGGTCTTGCGATGAATACATTGAAACGAAATTTAGTTAAATAGTCCTTTTCAATCATCATGAAAGCCGATAGCACACGTTGAGATAGCATCTCTTCTTTCACATCGGTGAAAATGTATCTAAAGTCATCAATAGAAACCAGAAGATTTTGATGCTTTTCTTTTATATAAAGTGCATATATTTTTCTGATAACTTCGTGAAGTTGGCTGTGCTTGAGGGATGACATCCCATGCAGAATGTTAGAATATAATTTATCAATATGAGAATAATTCAAAAGCGCGTAACCATTCAATTCAGTTTTCCTTGCAAGGCGACCAATTTCCTGAATATAATCAGGGAGCAAACCGGATGGGGCGTGATGATAAACAACTTGTATATCAGGTATGTCGATCCCCATGCCGAAAGCTTTAGTGCTAATCATGATTGACTTTTTCCCGCTCAAGAAAGCGTTATATGCGTTTTCTTTAATCGTCTTGTCCATTGAGCCGAAATATGTCGCACACGAATTTGGACTGAGGATCTGTAGAAGCCCTGCTAACTGTTGTACATGCTTGACATATGGGGCATAAACCAAGGTCTTAACATCAGATTTGGATTTAAGCTGTGCAAGAAATTCTGCAGATTGTTTGAGTTTCTTTTCTTCATATCCTTTCGACTCAATCTCATGGTTGCTTATGTAAAAGGTGATGTCGTCTCTGCGAACAACTCCAATGTACATGTGAGGGTTATTCAGTTCTAATGAAGATATCCCGTCAAATACCATATCATTCGAGCCTCCATATACAGCAGTAGCAGTTACGGCAACAATTGGAAATTTAAGATCTGAGTACTTTCGTATTTTTCGCAAATGGTTTCCAAGAAACCAATAGTCAACGCGGAAATCTCTTCCCCAAGTTGTTATTAAATGTGCCTCGTCTACAACAAGGAGCATTAGTTTACGCTCACCTATGAAGTAATTTATGTTGTATGAAAGTAGGAGTTCAGGAGATAGATATACTAAATCAATCTCACCATTTCTGATTTCGATTAATGTCCTTTCTCTATCATGAAGCGTTAATTCACTATTGATATAGGCTACTTTGGAGAAGGATCTGTCAGTGACGCCTTTTACTTGATCCTTCATTAAAGCAATTAGGGGTGATACAACAACGCATATTCCACCTATGCTGCTTGTATAAAATGCAGGTATTTGAAATAATAAAGATTTTCCTGCACCAGTAGGAGCTGTGAGAAATATGTCTCTTGGTATATTCCCTTTTTGCGAGGAGTCTATTTCATTTATAATAACATCAACAACTTCCCCTTGGCTGATCGAAACTTTATTAGTGCTAGTATCCGGTGAGCTGTATACTTCAAGATTTCTAAACTCTGCAGAATTGCCCCAGTATTCTTTTAAAAGAGAATTTGCTTTATCAGAAACTTTCGATCCTACCTTAATAGGTTCTTTTTCAGACAAGAAGCAGCCGTATCCTGCATCTGTCAAAAGTCCATTAATTAACTCAAGCCTTGTAGAGTCGTATTCATTCTCCTTTTTGCTCAGATGTACAAGAAGTTGAAGATTAGATGCTGACTTATTTTCGATTAATTCATGAAGGAATAGTTCTAATCCTATTGTGTCATTTTCGTAATCGATTTTGACAATAGGGTCGTTTAGAATCCCTTTTAAAATGAGTCTTTCAGTAAAAATTGGTGTTGAAGAAAATTCTAAATCATGAGTTCTCGAAATATAAAAGAACTTGTCTTCAATTTTTAAATGTTCAACGTGATGAGGCGGTAAGTCTTCATGCCTTTCCTCCAGATTGTATTCCAAAGTTTGTTGACGGAATTCGGAATGATCCAAAGGGAAATAAGTTCTTAGATTATCAAATAGAATATGTGCTCTATCAACGAAAAAGGAAGAGTCAAGGTGTTTTTGTAAACCTATGAATTGAGCGTAGGTCAGAATTTTCCTTTCATCGGATTGCTCAATGATTTTCATGAACACCTTTGTGAACCAAGCCTTGTCAAATTCATTGTTAACCCCTTCAGTTAACAAGGTGGCTGTGTCAACAATCTTCTCAGATTGAAGATTGGAGAGAGTGATTCTTGGTATCCCTTTTAAGACAATAATATCTTGGGAGAGAGGTATATTGGTGATCAATAAATCAATGTTCATCCGGGAAAGCGTAATAAATGATTGTTACGTAGCACTTCAAAAAGGTATGGATATTTGTCTCATAAATGCAGCAACTATAGTGATAATACTGGCATATCATCTTGGTCTAATTGTCTCACTTCTAATCCTCTCAAGTAAGTCAATGACACCTGTAGTGAACTATGTCCCATTGCCTGTTGAAGCTTGCTCAAAGAGCCAGTCTTCTCGAATACGTTGATAGCCCCGGAGTGACGAAAAGAATAAAGGGTTTGCCCTTCGAGAAGATCAACTGAAACAGCCTTATAGCGTGTCCAGAGCACGTTGAAATAGCCAATTGCATAAGGCTTGGTTTTGAGCGAAAAGACGTTCTCATGAAGGCTGTACTGCGTACCTCGTCGTTTTGCCAATGTTTCTTGTATTACCGGTGAAACAGGTACGATCCTGTTTCGCTTTCCCTTTGTTCTACTGCCTGAGAGAGATACTGTATCCAAGTTATCTGAGAAGTCACCCCAAGTAAGCAGCCGAATTTCTCGGTGTGGGCGAAGAAGGCATCCATATGCTAGCAGACAGCACAGATAGAGATTGTCGTCAAAGGATTTAATCTCTGCTAGAAGCGCAGGCAGATTCTTGATGGGTTTATGCAGTTGCTCTGCAACTCGTTGCTTTTTAACAGAGCTTTTTACACTGCCTGAATATCCAAGTTTGACAAGTTCAGATTCTAATGAAAGAAAGTGACTTCTGAGATTGTTCCGCATTGCAGACGACCACCTGTTGTCATTTAAGTATTCAGAAACTAGCTCCTTGGTTACCGCTCGTCCATTCAGATGCTTTTCAAGATGAGTCACCATCCATGTAAGTTTCTTCTTATAATGGTATGAGTAGCCACCTTTGAGTTTTTCCTCCAAGGCTAGTCGTAGAATGTTCTTTGCGGACTTCTTTTTGGGCTTAGGACTCCAATCTAGTTCGGGCGTCCAACCTTTGTTGATACAATTCAAATACTGCCTCTTCAAATGATTGAAGCCTGTCTTCCTTTCTGAAGTTGGCAGTTGGTTTGGCTTTGAATCGATCCCAATTTTTTCACCGCTATAAAAGCGATACCGCTTTCCTTCCCATGTAATGGCTAGGCAGTAGCGGTCTTTGGACACCTTAGTGACCAGAATGGATTTTAGTTCTTCCATTGTGACTCGAGTTTTTGTCTCGCTCACAAACTGAAAAACGATAACTTATTGAATATGAGCTCGTCCGAGTGGTGAAATAGGTAGACACGAGGGACTTAAAATCCCTTCTTCAGTGATGGAGGTGCGGGTTCGATTCCCGCCTCGGGCACTAAAAACCTCAAGCTATGCTTGGGGTTTTTAGTTTTTGAATATCAAATAATTAGGCAGTAATCGTCTCCCGTTGATTCATCCAAACAATAATGTGTTTTGAGCACATTCTAAGTCAAAAAAATCTAATTTCTGGACTCGCTGCTGGACTCATTTTGGTTTCTCTGGACTCGTTTTGCTAAAATAGTTGACCAAAAACTTTGTTGGAGGACAAACCTTTTTTATTCGGTTTCGCTATAATCCCTGGAACGAGTGCCAAATGATATCATACCGTTTTCTGGTGAGGCTTTTGTTTTAAAGTTTTCAAGCCAACCCAATAATGTGCATTTCATTTAGGCATTTCCGCAAGGAGGTGCCTTTTTTAGTCTCGTATGAATCTTCCCATTGTTTTCTCGTGATTTTCTGCGTAATAATAGGCTTTTATTTTCGTCAATATTGAAGGATCTTGCTAATGGTTTGGTGTGAGACCCTTCAATCTAATCCGAGTTACTTTAGGTTGTAGATCTTACTCAGAAAGGGAGGCATTGTAAGCGCCTCCCTTTTTTATTTCCTTGACAGGCTGTAACTACGATAAAATGATCAGCAGAAGACGCCAGGAGCCCCACCATCCGTGTTTAGTTGAAGTTGAGTTAATAAAAGGCCCAGCCAATGACAGGGTCTTTCTTGTTAAGGTAATCCTCCAAAAACCCTTAGGCTACTCTATAAGGTCAAAGGCTTGAGTTTGGACCAGGATTTCTCCACGATCTATCAGACCCATTACAAATATTCATATATGGATCGCCCCAACGAAATCCTCTTTTAGATTTGGTAGAAAATTCCCGTTGCTTGGATTAGGCGTGAGGATTGCTTCATCAGTGCCAAACGGAGCTATGGTAAAATTATCCAAAACAAATAACTTAGTAGTAACATCTGAGGTATCATTACTCCTGCACCTGAAGCAATGCACCTGTATTTGTTGCCGTTAAAGTCTGAACTAATTACATTAATAATGACGCTATAATTGGTTGCTCTAGACTAGGTGGAAATATCTACCACGTCCATCTACGTTTAGGAGGTGCGGGTTCGATACCTGCCTCAAGCCCATTCAGGTCCTCTCAAATAATTTGAGAGGACTTTTTTCATCTAAAAGGATCGAATGGGATGTACAGACCTTTTTTGATTCTTGGTATTCGAAGAACCTTGTAATTGACTCGTTGTAAAGAGTTGAACCCATTTGGCTTGATCTGCATTTTCTTCTGAAGAGCTCCAATATTGACCTTCTATCGTTCCAAAATATTGGGTGTACCCTTTGTCATAAAGATTGTCTTGAATAAGAATCAGTTCTTCATAGGATGGAAGGTGCCAATCTCCGAACCCTCTTTGAGTAAGATTAAGACATTCTGTGGCGGCAATGGTGTCCGAAGTGAAACAGTTGGTGGCAATGTGGAAAGTGTTGGTGAGGCCACTCCCAAGATCGGGGGAAGTGGAGTCAATGGAATACCCCTCGCATCCCCATTTGAATTGGCCCAAGTCAGAAAGGGAAGCGATTAGTCCGTGCTGTCCCGTGGAGTCTACGTAGAAAATGATTCCGCCCCCATAAAGCTGACCTGGGAAGAAAATGTTTTGTGGATCTGTTTGAAAAAGCCCTGTAGCTCCAAAAATGGTATCCGTCGGTGTGATCGCATAGGGGCGGAAGTAATACGTTGTATCGCTGATTAAATTGGGTAAAACGGAAGTAAAGTTTGTTATTCCCATTCCCTCATTTGATTTGGGCCCTGAGAGGGATAAATTCCCAATAAGATCATACACAAAGCCCTTTGAGATGACCGGTTGGTTCCCGTAATTTATAAATGCACCGGAGAGAATAGCGGAAATGGCATTGGTGATTGGGGTTGAACTTGTCGAAATGCTCGGCTGAGAAATGCTATCTGGAATACTTGTGGTAAAACTCCCCACATTTCCAAGACTCTTTCCAAGAGAGTTTTCGGCGAATCCACGATAATAGTATGTGGTATTGCTTGATAAATTACTAAAACCTGATTCTAGAGTGCCTGCTGATAGATTGCCATTATAAACAATCAGAATGGAAAATTCGGAATTCTCAGATATTTCAATTCCAGCGCTTAAAAGTGGAAGCCCTCCAGAGTTTAATACTAACGCACTTAAATGTGCACTGTCAGAAGAAACATAAATTGGTTGATTCGTTAATACTGACGGGGTACTGGCGTTTGCACTGAACGAGGATGATTTCCAAATGGAACCATTGTAGGCCTGAACTTCACCTCCAATAATGCAATCCGTGCAATAAATCATTAAGCCAACCTGTGGATTATCCATAGAATCTCGTTCCACTAATGTCATTCTGGGAGGTAAAAAGCCTCGTGTATTCGAATTGAGTGAGAGCAAAGGTTCAGATGAGGTTGCGCTGTCTGTATAATTTGCCGATGGCCCATGATAGACTGCTTTTGTGTAAAGGTTTGCGGAGCCATTATTGCCCAAAACAATACTATTACTTCCAGCAGAAATCCCATAAGATCCCAGGACCACAGAATTGAATACGGACGTATCGTTGGCGGTGATATTATTTCCCACGAAAGTATTATTTGAGCCGCTACGCAATCCAGGGCCAACATTTGTGCCGATGGCAACATTCCCCGATCCGACTTTACTTTGAATGAGTGAATTCCCGCCAATTGCCACATTATCGCTTCCTGATGTATTTCGGGCGAGACTATAGGCCCCAATTGCCACATTTTGTTCTCCAGTGGTTGCACCATTGAAACCTGCCATAGCAAAACCACCGATGGCGGTATTTGAAAATCCTTGTTCACTGTTTCCTAATGCCTGAAAGCCTACAGCTGTATTTCCATCACCTATCACATTATTTTGAAGTGAAAAGGAGCCAATGCTCGTGTTTTGCGTTCCGGAGATTGTATTGGCTTGGGAATATTCCCCAATAGCGGTATTAAACTCGCCAAGCGAATCTTTTAGAAGTGAGGCGTTCCCAATACCTAAAGACCCTGAAGTATTGTAGGTTGCATCGGACAGGTCGTTAACTTTTTCCGCCTTTTTGGCAAAAGGCAAGTATAATCCTGCGATTAAAGGTTGTTTGGAAATATACAAGGTGTCATTCTGAAAACTAAGACTCTGTATTTCGTTGGTTATATCTCCATCAAGTTCCTGAGGCAGGACTACAAATCCTCCGTTTGAAATGGACAGAGTGTCGTTTTGTAAAGCAAGGACTTGCAATTCATTCTGATCGTCATTATCTCCAAGAAAGACAAACCCACCATTTTGAAGAAAGACCGTATCGTTTGAAATGGATAAAAATTGAATTTCATTTTGAGGATCCCCATCTAACTCGGTGGGAAGTATCACATACCCTCCTTGAGAAAGTTTTATGGAGTCTGAATTTAAGGTAATCGTTTGGAGCTCATTTGTTGGATTGCCATCTGCATCTGGTGGGAAAACGACATACCCTCCCTTTGAGATAAAAAGGGTGTCATTTGAAATAGACAGTGATTGGATTTCGTTTAGTGTATCTGCATCTGCGTCGTCATTGTTTACTACGTTTAAGGATGTGTAACTATATGGTACAGCCCAAAGTGGATCTTCAGAAACCAACAAGAAATTCCCATTGTTTTCAATTGAGAGTTCTACCCGAAGAAATACAGAATTCCCCCAAACGATGTCGGACCATGAACCAAAATTGACATTACCTTGGCCTATAACAAGTGAAAATAATCCATATAAATCTGTGGTAGCCTCATGGCTTTCCTGATAAACTTCGGTGCCCGTTTGAGAATTTTCGATTAACGTAAACCGAACTCCAATATTAGCATTGTCAATGGGCCTGCCTGCGATATCTACTCCAGGTACGGGATTTCCGTTTTCATCCAGGGCGATGGCCTGGTAACTGATGCCATTGGGGATATTTTGAGCTTGAACTTGGAGTGCAACGAGAGAAAAAATAAAAAAGAAAAAACGTTTCATGGTTTAGATTTTGATAAATACTAGATCTGAAAATGCCGGGTTTTCAAATCGAATGTAGTAGGTCCCTGCAGGCCAAGAATTAACCGTTAAAATCGTTAAATCTCCGGCGTGAGAAAAAGTGGACAATAGTTCAAGTCCATGCGCGTTGAAGATGGTTAAGCGTACGTCCTGAAAGTCATTAATGAGTTGAATTTTATCGCGCGTTGGATTTGGAAATATTTTGAGCGAAATCCGGGATTGAGAAGACTTTATGTTTGGTTGAATGAAACCCTGACGATTTTTGGTTGGGGAGGATTGGCCGACAGTTTGCTGAAAGCCCCTTTGCCCAGAATAAAAGGCTGAGCCAAATGCGGAAATGGCAGAACGGGCGATGGATTGCCCGTTCAATACAGGGCCAGCCAGAAATATGCTAGAGACAATAAATAAGCGAGGTGCCCAATGCATGACTGTTTATTTTTAATGTTTGGTCAGAATTTGCCTCCAAGTTTGTATTCATTTGAGCATATCGATAATCGATGGATAATCGAATTTTTTCGGATAAGGGAAAGGAAGTGCCACACCCGAAAATGCGTCGCATTCCAAAAGATTTGAGCGCACCGTCATCCAATAGATTGATTTGCCCAAATTGATTCCATTGAACCGCCTTGGTTAAGGGAGTCATTGAAATGCCAAGATCAAAGTATAGGTTTTTATACACCATCAACCTGTTTACAACATATACGGCATAATAGTTAATGTCGACCTTTTGATTGAAGACTTTAAAAAGACTGTCCCCCTTATTGATGGTTTGGACGCCCAGATAGACTCGATCCATCTCTATTATCCTAAACCCCAAGCTCCCGTCAAAAGCGTAAGAAATTGGATTCCCTGGAAGCACGTATGTTGGAGTTGTTTGATCTGAAAGTGTATACTTTGGATTTTGGAGGTTTCTGTACATTCCCGCCTGAAAAAACACATTAGACGAACTTGGTACAGACCCTGAGAGTGATTGACCAAAAACTTGTAGGCTAAATACTACTAATAGGAATAATAAAAATGGACGCATCATTTGAGACGGAAGCTAGTTAATTGGGTTGGTTTTTAGAAATAACTTTTGGGTCGTTTAATCCATGTTATAGCTCCTATGGCAATCAATTTGAGAAATAAGTTCTCTTGATTTAAGGTCCTTGAGCACATTAACTTAGAGGCATGCAAACCGTTCTGCGGAGGTCATGCCTCTTTTTTTATGTCCTCTTTTCGGCGACCTCGGCGTACGGCCAGCTCACCGCGTTAAACACGTTGCGGTCCTTTCATCACTACGACCCGGGATTCTACGGCGATGGTACGGAGCGGGGATGCATTGTAGGGGATGATACCACCGATGAATGGGTGTTTGGCGCCCTGGGCTACCTCCGGAACACCGAGTTTTTTCACCCCATGGAAGCGGGCCGAACCCTCTTTGGCAGCCAAGCCCTTGCCTACTGGCACAGCGGCTACGACCAGAAAACCTATTTGGAATTAGGTGGGCTGGCCAACGTTCCCTTTGGAGGCAAAACCCAGATCTATCCGCATGTCGCGGTGATTCACAACATCAACCACGTGAACGTTTTGCGCTTCGGCACCTTGAGCAATCCGGGCCACGATTTGCCGGAACCCCTCTACAACCCTGGCCGGCGCTATACGCATCCGGTGGAATACGGCTTCCAGTATATCTCCCCTTACACCGATGCGTGGATCCATTGGGAACAAGCCACGACCTACGGCAGCATGCAAAAAGAGTCCTTCACGGCGGGTTGGAATCAAAACAATTTCCGCGGTAGTATAGGGTTTGGTCCCTATTCGGAAGGCCCCATGCTCAGCCATCGATCCAGCCTATGGATCAACTCGCGCTTCTATGCCCTCTACCACCATGTGGGGGGGCAAATTGACAATGCACCGCCACAACCCACGGGCAACCGTATTCAAACGGGAGTCGATATTCACGTCACCCCCTATTTGGTGGGGCAAAAACGTGCGCCCAAGGGCCAGCAGTCTGCGGAGATTTGGCGCTTTACCCTTCCTACCTACAGCTACACCCTGCTGCGTTATGACGATCCGCTGCAGGCCTTTGGACCGGTCAAAGTGGGCTATGGACAGATGCACAGTCTCGCGGAAGCCTTTAAGGGATTCATCCTCAAGGCCGGGTATTGGCAAGGGAATTCATGGATTTCCCCGCTGGGTCAAGGCCTCTACCAAAGTCTGAATCCGGAGGATGCCTCCGTGCCGTTTCAAGGGAGCCGTCAGATGCTGATGCTTTCGGCGCAAAAAGAGTGGGGAAGTATGGGCTTCCGCTACGATGCGTACTTTGATATGGATCTTGGGAAATGGTCCACGGCTTTCACGTTGAATATGGCCCTCAAAGAGCGCCGCAAACGCTTAGTTCCCTCCGACGCGGTACATCAGCCCCAGGCCGGCGATGGCATGGTTGAAATAGAAGCGTCCTAGCCAATGTGGGGTCATGGTGTAGGTGAGGGTGTAATTCCCGCCCAAAATGACACCGCCTTCAGCCCCATCAATGGGATGTAGCCACGCTCCAGTGAGTTCATGAATGCCTTGGTAGCCGCTGAGCATGCCTAGTTGCAGCCCGGAGGTCCATTTTTCGGAATGTTGGTAGGCCCATTCGCCCCCGAGCATGAAGGAAAGCTGATGCCATGAGTTCAGCATAAGGGCTTGAATGAGCTGCACCTGGGATTTGCCGCCCGCTCCTTCGTGCAACGTCACCCGTGTGGTAAAAATGGGGTGGTGGCTGTTGAAACGGTAGGTCCATGTGGTGTCGCGAAACCGATGCGAATGTTCACTTTGGCCCGGGAAATTTTGGCCATCCTGCCATGAGCTGGGAACTTGAATCCAAGCGGAACGCTCCACCGTTGGACTCTGATGCCAGGAGTGAAAGTAGCCCAGCTCAAGTTGAATTTTAGGCTGGAATTGGGCGTGAGCAGGAAGGAAACCAAGGGTGCCCAGCGCGGCGAGAACAAGGATAGGTGCTTTCATTGGGGTAAATCTACGCGCTCCTGAGGATGCATTGTATCTTGGTGCCATGCAGCCAGACCTTCGAATTCTTGCGGTGTATTTCCGCGGCATCTTTTATCGCTATGCGAATCCCCGGGGGGGAATCCTCCATCGCGAAAACCTCCTCACGGAAACCTTGGTCAAACGGCGCATGCTTGCCCCCCATCCCGCCGACGAATCGCGATTGATTCTGACATTTCGGGGAGAGCGCTATGCCAAAGATATTGTCCACAAAATTTTGCGCCCCGTCATTTGGGTCATTGTTTCATGGCTTTTGATTGCACTCTACTACCGTCCATGAAGCCGGTTTTACTCGCTGGATTTCTCGGTATTTCCCTGTTGGCTCAAGGCCAATCCCTCTGGTTGGAGGCAGGCTACAAACAGCCTTTGGACAAGCGAACGGATGTAGCGATTTCACAGGCTTGGCGCAGCGATTTTTCCGACCAAGGCCGAGCATTTGTCGATGTGAAAATCAGCCATGATTGGGGCAAGCACCTGTCCGGTTTCTACGAGCTCCGAACCAACGTGTGGGGTAGCCAAGAACGGAATACCTGGGGCCTTTCATGGCAGGATAAACTTGCTTGGAGGGACCTCAAATTGGGCCAAATGGATTACGGATGGCGTTACCACGATGATGATCAAGCTTTTCGGCAATCCTTGGGTTATGCGTTTAAAGAGGGCCGGTGGAAACCCAAAGCCGAACTGGAAACATGGTACCGACCATGGACCTCATTCACGACGCCTCGCCGATTGCGCTCCTCAGCAGGTTTACAATACAACGCCAAAGGGCCCACAAAATGGGAAGTAGGACTCATTCGCCAATGGGAATACAGCAAGAAAGGGAATTTGCAAGAGGTGACCTGGGCGTGGTACACGAAATTCCAATGGCGCTTGCCCTGAAAGCCGTGAAAATGCCCCTAAGTGTCCGAGGAACACGAACTATCTTTGAGGGATGAAGCGATTGTTCACTCTCGGGGCGCTGTTGGTAGGGCTTGTAGTCCAAGGGCAGATTCTATCCGTAGACCCCCCGTTTCCCACCCAAACGGACACCGTCACCATCCTATACGATGCGACGCAAGGCAATGGTGCGTTGGTGGGGGTGACACCCGTCTACGCACATGCCGGCGTTATCACCACGGCCAGTACGTCCCCGACGGATTGGAAATTTGTGCAAGGGCAATGGGGCCAGCCCACCCCTTCGGTTTTGATGACGAACATGGGCAACAATGTGCACAAGATTGAGTACCATATGCCCACGTTTTACGGCTATCCTTTGGCTTCCACGACCGTGCTCCAAATGGCCTTTGTCTTCCGCAATGCGGCGGGCAATGTGGTAGGCCGTTCCACGGATGGTTCGGACATCTACTACCCGGTGTATCCGGCAAATGCGGGCCTCTTAGCGGCCTTTTTTACCCCGGATGACCACCGCATCACCAATCCTGGTGACACCTTGGCTATCCACGCAGCCGCCAATGCCAACGCGATCTTGACACTCTATGACAATGGTGTCCTCGTGGCCTCCGATTCGGCGGCGCAACACCTCAATCACGACTTGGTGGTGACAGGGAATGGGCAGCACCTTTTGGAATTTGTCGCCTTTGACGGCACCACGACGGCGCGCGATACGGTTTACTACTTTGGCAACCCGAGCCAGGTGGTCCAAAATCCCCCCGCGGGTATGGTGGACGGCATCAATGCGCTGAATGACTCCACCGTTTTGCTCCAGCTCCATGCGCCCGACAAAGACTATGTCTACGTATTGGGGGATTTTAATGGGTATTTGCCTGATTCGGCCTACTACATGCACAAATCCGTCAATGGAGAGAAGTTTTGGCTGGTGCTCGACCTTCAAGCCGGCCAAACCTACACCTACCAGTACTGGATTGACGGACTGATCAAGGTGGCAGACCCCTATTCGGAGTTGATTTTGGACCCTTACAACGACGGGAACATTCCCGCCGCAACCTGGCCCAATTTGCCTAGCTATCCCACCGGCCTGACTGCGGGACATTGCACGCTTCTGCAGCCTGGGAAGCCCCAATACACCTGGAAGAACACCGCTTTCCAAGCCCCAGATCAAACTGATTTGCGCATTTACGAGTTGCTCGTTCGTGACTTTAGCAGTCAGCGCAACTACCAGATGATTTTGGACACCCTGGACTATTTGGAGCGACTGGGCATCAACGCCATCGAATTCATGCCCAACAACGAGTTTGAAAACAACGAAAGCTGGGGCTACAACCCCTCCTACCACATGGCCCTGGACAAGTACTACGGTACGCCCGAGAAGTACAAAGAGCTTATCGACAGTTGCCATAGCCGAGGCATAGCGGTGATCATGGATATGGTGTTCAATCACGCCTACGGTCAGAGCCCGCTCGTGCAGATGTACTGGGATGCCACCCAAGGCAAGCCCGCAAGCAACAATCCTTGGTTCAATACGGATTGCCCGCACCCTCCGTATTGCTGGGGCAATGACTTCAACCACGTAGCGTTGGCCACGCAGAATTTCCTCGACCGTGTGAACACCTACTGGTTCCAGGAATTCAAGATCGATGGCATTCGCTATGACTACACCAAGGGTTTCACCAACAGTGGCAATGCCGGGTGGGATGTCACCCGCCAAAACTTGCTCAAGCGCATGGCCGACACCATCTGGGCAGTCAACCCTAACGCCTATGTCATTTTGGAGCACTGGGGGGACAATAACGAAGAAAAGCTCTTGTCGGACTACGGCATGATGCTTTGGGGGAATGCCACCTACAACTTCCGCCAAGGTGCCCAGGGCTATCTACCCGGTAGCAACTTCGCCTACGGCATTCACAAGCAGCGTGGATGGAACGATGCCCACCTGATTAGCTATACGGAGAGCCACGATGAGGAGCGTTTGATGTACGACGTCCTGACCTACGGCAATTCCTCCCCTCAAGGGTACAAGACCTATGTCCTGAATACGGCGTTGCGTCGTTCGGAACTCGCCAATGTCTTCGCCTTCACGATTCCTGGCCCCAAAATGATCTACATGTTCAACGAATTGGGCTACGATCAATCCATCGACAACCCCTGCCGAATTTGCAACAAGCCGCCCAAGTGGGGTTACCAGCAAGTGCCCGAGCGTCGGCGCCTCTACGACGTCACCGCCGCAGTCATGCAGCTTCGCAAGCAAGCGCCCGCCAGCTTTGACGGCAGCAATTTCACCTACAACCTGGGGGGTGCGGTGAAACGCATCAACCTACAAGACTCAACCATGAATGTCAATGTGATTGGCAACTGGGATGTGGTGGCGCAGAACGGCATTCCCAACTTCCCCCACACGGGTACGTGGTACGAATACTTTACGGCGGATTCCGTGGAGGTGCTCGATCCCTTTATGAGTTTTGCCTTGGAGCCCGGCGAATACCGCATCTACACAGACGTCAAGCTGCAGCAGCCGAGCATCACGTTGGGCGAGGAAGAATGGGTCACCCAAGCGCCTCTTCAGGTCTATCCCAACCCTGCAAGCGATGCGGCCCTAGTCGTTTCGCCCACGTCAGGTGTGCTTCGTGTGATGGATCTTCAAGGCCGCGAACTCTTCCAAGTTCAGGTCGAAGCAAACATCCCCCTTGAGGTCGATTTGACGGGCTTGGCCCAAGGACTTTATGTGGTTCGAATGGGCGAGGCAATCCAACGTATTCAAATACTGCGATGAGCCAAAGAACGCGTTCATTTGGGGTGCTCGCCCTGGTCCTTTGGGGTCTAGGTGCTTGGGCACAGCCCACGTATCTGCTTCGTCCCCACCGAGAGGTGCCCATCGGGCTCTCCGTCGCAGGAATGGGGGCGTTCAACCTCTGGGCAGCCCCCGCTGTGAAGGGCTTTACGCTCGCGGAACTCGACGCTCTTGAGCCCACGCACATTCCTGCTTGGGACCAATGGGCCCTTGGGAGGTGGAATGAAGGGGCGGGCCACCGTTCGGACTACCTCTTTTATGGAGCAGCACTGTGGTCGTCTGCGACCGTCCTCCTTCCGGCGTTGAATGAAGGAGAATGGCAAGCGAGCCTTCCCACGGCAGTCATGTGGGTGGAGATGAATGCCTTGACATTGGTGGCGACGGATCTCACAAAGAACTTGGTGACCCGTCCGCGGCCTTTTACCTACTACTCAGATGCTCCAATGGAGGCCCGACTGGAGGTGGATGCGCGCAAGTCCTTTTTTTCGGGGCATACCAGCATGACGGCCGCCAATACCTTTTATGCAGCCAAGGTTTTTTCCGACCTCTACCCTGATTCTAAAATGAAGCCGTGGGTATGGGCCGCCGCAGCGGTGATTCCCGCGTTGACAGCCCAGCAGCGTATGGCAGCTGGCAAGCATTTTTTGAGTGACGTGGTGGTCGGCTACGCCGTGGGAGCTCTTATCGGTTGGGGGATTCCCCAGTGGCACCTACAGCGCTGATCGGGAGCCAATAGATGGGGCGTTCATCCTTTCGTACCAGTACGGGGAGATGGCATGTTTGACCGGCTTCCAAGGTGAACGTGGAAGCCATGACTTCCACGATCCAACCAGGTTCTGGACGCAGTATGAGCGCGGGCCAATGGTATGTGCCCGGGGCCAAATGGGTTTTCCATTGATGGCTGCCTCGTACAAGATGAAGCGCATGGTTTCGACCTTCTGAATCGGTCACATAGACGGGCAATACTGGATGATCGATCTCGCCTTGCGTGAGGATATGCATCGTTGGCGCCTCTAGTGGCAGGGTGTTCTCGACAGGAGGTGTTCGGGGTTTCCATGACCAGTGATGGTGCATGCGTAGGCTTATTTGTCCAGGCCGGTAGGTGGCCTGTAGCGCCTTCCACCGGATTTCGACATGGGACCCCGCCCAACTTTGTCCTACACCAAGCCATCCTTGGTTTGAAGCAAAAGGGATCCCCATACTCCAGCGGCGAAACATGGGCTCGCCACTCCACTGGGCCTGGGCGGTCAAACCCGATCGCCCGCGAAATTGGTAGCCCCCCCAGCTCGGCCAAGGTGCTGGAGCGATAGAAAATGAAAGACTATGGTTTCGCCAAGGAAGACGCCCCATGGTTTGAAGGACTAGGCCGCGTTTTGAGTGGATTTCACTGAACTCAAGGTACCGGCCGCGGTGGGCGAAGCGCAATCTGGAACTGGACCAAGTTGGATGGCCACTCGCTGTGATTTGAGCTCGGTAGACCTGCAGTTGCCCTTCCCATCTCCCAGGGGCAAAACGCCATCGGGCTTGGCTTTGAAGACCCTGCCAACCAAGATGGGACATGCCTTGCGGGACGAAGCCAAAGGACCATCGCGCCCATCCGCCTTCCAGTCGGAGGCCCTGAGAACTGTAGGAGGCGTTTCGAAGGACCTGTCCAGGTAGCCCCGTCCATTGAATCCATCGAACGTCCGGACCCAAATAGGCCAAAAAGAGCCCTGTGGATAGCGTGCCTTGAACACTGTATCCTGGACCATAAGGCGTTTGGCCAACATGGAATTGACTTCGCTGATCTTCCCAGGATACACCGCTGCGTTGGCCCACAATTCGCCAAGCGGCGTTAGGGAGTATTTGGGCGCGAAAAACGCCCTCCGCCGTTCGAAGAGTCAGGCCGCCCCCGGAATGCGCGGTCAGGCCAAGGATCCAAAGTTGGGCCCACGTACCAAGCTGAATAGGACTCATGGACGTTTGCAGCCGACCTGATGGCCCCGAGAATCCCTCGCCACGACATAGGCCGTACCGGGCGGTACAGGCTGCGAGACGGATGTCCCAAATGGGGCTAGAAAGAGGTTAAAAGGAGCCTCTATGGCCTCGCCCAAGTCACCGTAAGCTTGCACTTGCGCACTCCAGAAATGGGGCCCGACCATTTGCCATGTCAGGGTGCTGTCCCATTCCGCACGCACCTCATTCTCCGGCGAGGGACTTAAGCAACCTCTGTAGAGGGAAACCACATAGCGTAGTTGAGTTTGAACGGCCCATCCACCGAAGCGGGTGACCGGAGAGGTGTACAGGGGATAGACCCCAATGCGTGCGCGCTGTGAGCTACTATCGGTCTCAATCCATTGATAGGGAATGGCGCCCCGTTCCCCAGCGTCGAGGACCCACTCCGAAGGGATGGAAATTTTTGGAGATCCCCCCATATACTCCACTTCCAACAATACGGTGACCGATGTATCCAGGCTATTATGCACGAGGATCTCTCCATGGCCCCGACTCCCACATGGATGGAAATGCGCGAGTCCATTGATGACGCTGATTTGTGCACTGGCGGACCAGGAAAGTACGAGTAGGAGGGCGCCGAGGCGCCCTCCTTGTTCCCAACAAATCATGATTAGCTATTCGAAATCGTATAGCGCAAAGTGATCATGCCTGATGAAGCGGCATCCAGATTTTGGGTCGCAAAATTCAGGGCATACTGGAGCAAAACGCCATCCCCTGGACCTTCTCCCGTGTACGCACTTTGAATCCCGGAAATCAATGTACCGGTTCCATTGTTCGCCGAAAATGTAATGGGGGCAGCCGAACCAACGGTTCCTGTCCCAAATAGGGTGGGACTAACGGTCAGCTGTACCCCTGAAGGCAGGCTGCCTCCGATGAGGTCTACGTCGACTTGGCGCACGTTGTCAGGACTAGCACCCTTGACAGAGGTGAATTGCATGTAGGCAGTTTGGGCAGCGACTCCAGGAAATGCTTGACCGGGAATGGCAGGGGCTTGAATGTGGAAATTCATCATCCCGGCGGGACTCGCATTGGCATCGACGATGCGAATCATAGCCGCTTCATCCACGGTGAAGTCTACGTCGTGGGCGGCGGTGGATTGGCTCCAAGCAGAGAAGGAGAGGGCCATGGGCGCTGCGAGGAGATAAGGCCAAAAAGGCTTTTGAGCGTGAATCATTGTAAAGGGTGTTTTTAAAGGTTCATAACATGCTTGGCCGAAGCAGGACAAACCTCCGACACCCAGGGAGGGAGATTCGGGAGAAAACGGGTAGGAAACGAGATTACTCGTTTGGCGCGTGCTTCGCGAGAAGCCGGAAGAATGTGGCGCGGCTTATGCCCAAAAAGGCTGCCATTTGGTTGCGGGTGAGAGCCTCTACCAACCAGGGTTTGTGGTGAAAAATCCAGATGTAATGCTGAATCGGGCTCAGTTGGAGCAAGTGCTGGAAATGCGCTCGAACCTGAGTCAGCAAATGTTGCTGGATCACAAAGAACACTTCATCAAAACCATCCTTTTTCTGGAAGGATTCCAAGACATTCTGGTCCATGGTAAGGATGCGCGTTGGCGTCACGCACTGGTACACGGTTTTGGACGGCAAACGGGTGAGGTACCGATGAAAGTTGAAGACAAATTCTCCCGGTGCATAATCTTGGTTCACGGTCAATTGGCCCCGGTCAGCTTCTCCGAGCTCCAACACCGTTCCATCTAGGATAAAATGCAAATGCGTCGAAGCATCGTCGAGGCGAATTAATACCGTTTTCTTGGGGAGAACCTGAGGCGATGAAAACGCGGCACAAAATTCATCAATCAGCGGAGACAACTCGGGAAGCCGGTCCGCGAGTTTGTGACGAAGAAATGTGCAAAGATCCCCCTCACGCATTGTGCAGTGAATTAATGGCTCGGAACAAAGAGGAGCGAGATATTCGCAAGTACTTGGCCAGTTCGTCGCGAGAGATGGACGATAGAATTTGTGGAGAGGACTGGATGGTTTTTCTTAACCGTTCCACCGGAAGCAGAAGACACAAATCTTTGGAGCGATTTCGGTAGGAAGCAATGTCCATTTTGGTCAGCGTATTGGCCAGGATGTATCCCATGCCGTACTGCGCGGTAAGCTCGCGCACTTTGTGCCCAGAAACCCCATAAATTTTACTGGCTTTTTTACAGCGCATATAGGTGTCAGTCTTTTGCCACAAAAGGAAGGAGGACTCGGACCAAAACAAGGTATTTTGGGGGATGATTCGCTGGCAAAACATGCTTCTTTGGTGGGAACTGAATTCGGCTAATATCCCATCCCCATTAAAATAGAGTATCGGCTTTTCCTCGCCACTAACCCAAACTTGCTCCCCCGCGGAAACATGGGTTATCAACTCAAACTGCGCAGCTAAGGCCGAAATGCCCGATTTCAGCGCTGGAGCTTGGGAGCCAAATAATGGCATCAGTTGGTGAGTGATTTGACCGATCATACTCCGGAAAACTACATCCTTTTCCCATAAATAATCTCACCAAAATGGTGCAAAGAAGGGGGGATACTGCGCGAAATATCCAGGTTACATCTCAACCGGGACTGGGCCGGTTAGCCAAGAGCGCAAATGCCAGCGATTAAAGCGATAAAAATCTTGCATGCCTTGGTCCACATCTTGAATCAATCGGGGAGGGGAAACACGAAGGTCGACCTCAATTCGCGGGTGCTGAAGTGACTTCCATAAATGCTTCATTAAATGGGGTAAAAAACCCGATTTCAGGTCGTGGAAATAGGGAATTTCTTGCGAATGATATCGAATGGAATAAAACACGACTGGGACTTCATTTCGCATCGCCTCGACAAACATACCCGGTTTGACGGGGTAGATGTCATGGGTGCCTGAGGTACGCCCTTCTGGGCAAACAAATATGCTGAGACCTGATCGGATGCGGGCCACGATTTCTTGCCGAATCATCTTTCCGGCTTCGGGACAGTGGCGGCGGACCCAAATGGTGTTCAGCCCTTGACCGAGCCACCCGACAAGGGGCCAGTTTTTAAATTGATCCGCGACGATCATGACCGCGGGGCGGTGTCCAATGTTAAAGAAAATATCGTAGTAGGAGGGGTGGTTGCACATAATCAGTGCAGGGGTGGTGGGCAGTTCGCCAATAATGTTCAATTTGATGCCCAAGACTTTGTGGACAATAAACATGCCTTTTCGGTGAATGTTAAAGGCGAATTGTGCGCCCCCCAAAACGCGCGCCAAAGGCACGGCGATACTCATGGCAGTCATGATCAGCGTAAAGCTGAGTAGCCGGATGAACGCTCGGAGGTGGCAAAGCATAGAGGAAATTTAATCTTTTCCTCCGACGTGGACACTATCCCTTAGAGTTCAGCCCAAATTCCGCCACGAGGTCAAGCCAAAAAGTGTTGAAAAGGGGTTCTAAATTCCCATGGGCTTCACGCAAGGCATCCGCGCCCTCGCCCATAGGATTTTGAAGGGGAAAGCGCTGGCTCATTTGGCGCAATACCCGATCAACACCGTCCATCTCGGCGTAGCCTACAAGCCATTGCCCG
>Ga0208897_1000276_pt1 | contig 24535 bp, 11 predicted proteins | sample ColrivemetaGS697_FD_187594 | JGI IMG/M metagenome (GOLD analysis project Ga0208897, IMG submission 187594) | Estuarine microbial communities from the Columbia River estuary, USA - metaG S.697 (SPAdes) (version 2) | ecosystem: Environmental > Aquatic > Marine > Intertidal zone > Estuary | place...
TCAAATATTTTACTTGTCCTAAAAGAAGTAAATACTGGTGCGTATAATGCTGCAAGCTATATACAGTTCAATGGTAGTTTCTATAATCCTAATTTTAAATATAGTTATGAAGTAGATAATATTGTATTTGAAGCAACTCCTAATTACACATCAGCCAATATCATTTCTGGATTTCCTCTCAGTAACCCTTTGTTTTCTGTTTCAGACATAGATTTTGTTGATTCAGACTATGTTAAAGATGATTTAAACGACGGAGGTTTTTCTGAACTTATTTTAGATGTTCAGGGAATAACGCCCGGATTAAATGAAAAATTAATCTTTGATGGGGAAGAGTTGAGTATTACTTCAGACCAAACCGGTACGTTGTCAAGTGGTTACTCCTATGTTGTTGATTACGCCACTGACCAGAAGTCAAGTAGTATTACTTTGGATCTCACAAAAGATGTATCTGGTGTAACAAGTGGTAGCACTAATGAGACTACTAAATTACTTTTAGAAAGTATCAATTACAAAATAGAAGGTGATCCATGTTCTTTGCCAGGTGGTGAACGTACAATAACTATAAATAAAATATCTAAGTTATTAAAACCAGGTACAACTCCTAAATATGTTACTCCCGCTACAACTGCTACATTTACAATATCAGAATCTTATCCATATTATCCACCAGATTATACTGTTAATGCGCCTTATACAATTTTTTCTGTAGCAAGCACACATAATGGTTTAGCAAATATTTCAGGTTTTACAGATCCTGGTAATTATTCTAATTTTAACCTTACTTTTCTTCCATATATAGGTAATAATTCAAATTCAGAAATCCGTTCAACAGATCAATATTCTTTAGATGAAAATACAGCTCGGTTAAGTGACAATCTAGATGTCATAAGAGTTAACGACGCTACTGTGATTGGTCAATGGAGTAATGCTGTAACAGGAATAACGATAAGCCTAAACGCAGCAACTACGACCTCAGATTTAGATAATATTATTAATTCAATCACGTATGCATCCACCAATTTAGACGGTTCGCAAGAAAAAATAAAAATAGATTGGGAGCTATCTGATGGGAGTTCCTCCTACTCGGACTCACGCGTATTTTGCCTCTTATTAGTTGAGAATGATCAAGATGGAGACGGGTATATTGATTCTAACGATGCTTTCCCCACAGATTCTTCAGAATGGCTAGATACTGATAACGACGGTATTGGTGATAATGCCGATCTTGATGATGATGGTGATGGGACATCTGATGCCAAAGAGGTTGAATTAGGAACTGATCCTCTAGTTATATGCGATTTTCCACCTATCATCACGGGTAGTAGAGAATGGTCAATTCACTTTCAAAGCGAGGCACAAATAGATTACTTCATGTCTTTAGATTGCGATGGCGATGGCTATACGAATGGTGAAGAATATTACGGTAGAGATCATTACTATCCTACAAATGCATCAGGAATTCTTAGTGCTTCTAGTGATACAACCACAAATAATGACTTGTCTTTTCTTCTAGACATATGTGATGTTCCTGGAAATGAACTTAAATCTGACTATACCCCAACAGCAGAATGGGGTGCTTTAGATTGTGATGATGATGGACTTACAAATGCACAAGAAGTTGCAGGCGGAACTTCACCATATATTGCTGATACTGATGGAGATGGAATTATTGATCTAAATGATCAATGTCCAAACTCAAATTCTGGCGCCAATGTAGACTCCAATGGCTGTTCATTAGAAGTTTCTTGGGCAGATAATTATACGATTGACTTTAATGAAACTGAAGGAAACAAACAAGTTACTTTATATGTTGAAGTTTCTGGTAAAAATGTAACTGAACAAAACGTTTTAAGATTTGGTCAACTGTATGATTCTCGCTTAAGTATTACTGATGGTGGCGGTAGCGTATATGGTAATTGGGAACTAACCATACCGGCAGGTAATTATTTAGATAATGCTCAACAATTTCCTTTAGTAATTACTTTAAGCGATGATCAAGTTTTAAATCAAAATCTAATAGAAAACTTAAATCTATTTGAAAAAGATTGGAATGGTACTGGTTTATGGGTTACTGCTAAAAAAGCATTAATCAATATTACAGATAATGAAGAGGCTGTGTTTACGGTTACACCCATTTCAGATGTAGCCTATGAAGGTGGTTCTGGGTCTTATAAAGTATCCATAAGTGCTCGTCCTCAAAATAGTGCTGATGTTTATCTTGAAATTGTCTCAGACGACCCCACAGAGGCTGTAATTGTTGAACCTTCAGTGGTGAAATTCAATACAGTTTACAATAATCAAGGACAACAAATTCCAGTCTTGACTCATACCATTCAAGTGAATGCACCAAACGACAGCGAAATCGATGGGGATAAGACTAGTACATTAAGTTTTAACTTTATCGGAAATCCTCAGTCGTATGGTTCACAACCAAATGTCCGTTACGCAGAAAAATCAACAATAGCGTCTTTTCAAACTTTAGATGATGAAACCACAAGAATATTTGTTGATAATTTATCTTTTACTATCGTTGAAACAGTTGACAATACTGCTCAAGTAGGTGTATCCCTTTCTCAAGAACCCACAGGTCAAGTTATGCTCTCTGCAGCAACATCTTCCACTGAATTTACAATTTCTGGAGGACCTTTAACCTTTGATAATTCGAATTGGAGTACCATCCAATATTTTACAATCACTGCGGTAGATGATAGTGTTATTGATGGAAATACCATAAATCAAATGATTGTTTCAGTTGATTCTGGAATAGGAAATTATGCTGAGGCAAATGTAAAGGTTAAAGTTCTTGATGACGATGCCAAGTTAATTTTTGGTGATCTTAAAGATGTAACAACAAACACTATTAACGATATTTATTTTGATACAGCTAATAATAATAGTCCTGTAATACCTGGACCATTTTTTACTGTTGTTTTACCAGCTCAGCCAACCTCGGATGTCATTGTTCAATTTTCTGTCGAAAACTTTAAATCACCATATAACCCAAATGGATCTGGAGACCCACTACTAGGCGCTATAAACTCTTTGACATTTACGGCCAATAATTGGAATGTTCCACAAACCATACAATTATCGCCTTTATCTAATCATCCTCAATATGGGTATTCACTTTATTGGCCTCAGTATAATGGAGTTTCGTCAACTATTAATGTTTCAACAACTTCAGATTCTGATGACTTGTTTGCGGGTCTGTCGCATGTTCTAAATGTTGGCGTTGCTCCTGAACCTTGGATTTGGGGAGATGTTGACACTGATGGTGATGGTATTCCAGACAATATCGAAATTAAAATGACTGGGCATGCCACAGATGGAATTGACGGTTGTGGAGATTTAGATGGTGACGGTGCAAATAACTATTGCGAGATTAGAACCGAAATAGAATTGTATACTGTTTTAGGACCATATGCTTATCGGAATTCAACTAATTTGCTTTGTGATAGTTCTATTCCAGCACAAGCCAATCCATGCCCACCTATCCCACTCTTTATTGATTGGTTTCCAGATTGGGGTACTAGTTTAAACCAAAGTCATAGGATTTGTGGTCCCCAAGGTTGTGGAGATCTAACTAGTGAAATTATCCAAAGAAATGGACCTGTTGCTGTGCTTCTTTCAAATGCAGATAATGAAGATAATGAAGATAAATTTAAAATAGGTAACTTGGTTCAGGTTAATTTTAATGGAATTTTAGCTTCTGGGAATATACTGAGAGGCTCAATTATATCAACGGAAGGATCGAATTACAAGACAGATTTCTACACAGAGATAGACCTTACCGAGTGTCAGAAATATGATATTTCCTATTTAACACAAGGTAATTACCCTGTAACTATAAATATCTATGATCAAAACACAAATGAACTTTTAGCTACTAAAGATTTAACATTTATTGTAACTGATGGCGGAGGTAGATTAAATGGTGTGACCAGGCCAGAAAATGCAGATTGTCCAGAAGTTACTCCTGGAGTTACAGTATCTAAAAATAACATTGAGGTTTCTGAATCTGGAGCATCAAACTCCTTTACTGTTGTTTTAGACTCAGAAATCACCTCAGACGTTGTTCTTAATCTTTCGGTATCAGATTTGACTGAAGCATCAATTTCTCCTGAAACCCTAACCTTTACACCAACAGACATGGGCATTCCACAAACTATAACTGTGACTGGTGTAGATGATTCTGATTTTGACGGTGATATTCAAAGTACTATAACAATAGCCATAGATGATTCTAATTCTGATGATACTTATGATGCCATAGATAATGTAGTGATTACTCTAACTACAATAAACGACGAAATCGCTATCCTTACAAAGACCGGCTCAACTACTGAAGCGGCACCAACAACAATAGCAGTCAACGAGAACACAACAAGTGTATATAACTTTGATTCTAATACAGATGTAACATATGCGTTGTCTGGAACAGATGTTAGCTTTTTTAGTATAGATACAGACGGTAATCTTTCATTTGTTACTGCCCCAGATTATGAGTCAGGAACTATTTCTTATAGTATTGGTATAGTAATTACAGATGCTTCTAATACTTCAAAAACTGACCTAATAACAATAAGTATTAATGATGTAGATGAAATAGCCCCATTAGCACCAGTTTTTGATGCAAATACTACTACAAATGATCCAACCCCAACGATAACGGGAACAGCTGAGGCTAATGCAACAGTAAACGTGGTTGTTGATGGACAGACGTATATTGCTACTGCAGATGGGGATGGTGTTTGGAGTTTGGATGTAACAACTGCACTTGCAGACGGAGATTATACTGTAAGTGTAACAGCCACCGACGCTGCAGACAATACATCTACGGCTGGAACTGGATCTTTAACAGTAGATACTTCTAAGCCGGCTACGCCGACAGTAGTAGGTTCAACAACGAATGATACAACGCCGACTGTGACGGGAACTGCTGAGGCTCAGGCCACAGTGGAAGTAGTTGTTGATGGACAGACGTATATTGCTACTGCAGATGGAGGTGGTGATTGGAGTTTGGATGTGACTGCTACACTTTCTGAGGGTGATTATACTGTAAGTGTAACAGCCACAGATGCAGCAGGTAACACATCAATAGCAGGTTTAGGAAATTTAACAGTAGATACTACGGCACCAGTTAAACCTGAAAGTTCATTAGTTTCAACAAAAAAAGTTATTGGTAACGCTGAACCAAATAGTGTCATAACCATTTACGGAACAGATGGTATTTCAGTTATAGGAACTGGAACAACAAACAACGACGGGATTTATGATATAAATTTAGATATTACCCAAAATGATGGTTCAGTATTATATATATCTTCATCTGATGTTGCCCTTAACGAGTCTGATAAGTTACCAGTTACAGTTATAGATAATCTTCCGCCAACAGGCAGTCCAGTAACTCGTTCATTTAGTCAAGATGATGCAGATATTGAGATCGATTTAACTGAAGGAATTATAGATCCTGATGGCGATGAATTAACGGTTACAGATTTCGTAATAGAGTATTTAACAGGAGATGGACAAGTTAATAATTATATTCCTTTAACCGATCCTGAATTAATTGCTTTTTTTGAAGAGATTGTAAATCAAGCTTCACTTTCAGGCAATAAACTTCAATTAAATTTATCAAATTCTAAATTTTTAACAGGCTCAGAAAGTGGTAAGATTCGTATTTCATATAAAATTTTTGACGGTATTTTTACAATTCCTGTAACAACAGAAATTACTATTGAAGGAGAGAATGATGCTCCAGTTGCAAACGATAAGATAGAAACACAGACTGCTGTATTTAATGATGATGGTTCAATTCAAAAAGATGCATCAGGTAATGATATCTTACAAACAATAGAAGAAGGAGTAAAAGTTGTTGCTTCAGTTGAAGGGTCTGATCCTGATCGTGGTGATACTGTAGTCTATGAGCTTGCGTCAGACACAACGGTATCAGAAGGAACGCTCGTATTTAATGATGACGGTTCTTACACCTTTGTCCCTGAGGCTCATTTTTATGGAGAAGTTGAATTTAAATACTTCGTAGAAGATAGTTTTGGATTAAAACAAGGCCCATATTCTGTTACAATAGTTATTGCAGAGAGTCCCGACGATGATGGTATTCCAACAAATCTAGAAACCTTAGGGAAAAGTGATGATTTAGATGGGGACGGTATCCCAGATCGAAAGCAAAATAACATCAGTCATTTTCCAATGACGAGTTATGATGAATTTGTAGCAGCTAAAGCATGGGCGAATGGTGAAGGTGGTACTCAACCGGCTCAGAGTAAGTATGGAGCGATACTTATTGGGAATATTACGGATAAGGATGGCCAGTTTGGAAATGATAATTACAGGTCAGATCCAAATGCAAAACTTAAAGATTTAGGTATTGTTGCTAAACCTGTTAATATTGATCAATCATTTTTGTTTAATTCAGATTTGTATCAGTTCTCTATTGTGCCAGAGCCAAATACATCTTTAACTGATTTAGATGACAACCCAGTAAATGGTTTGCAAACAAGAGTTGTATTAGACTTACCTACAGGTATTGAAGCAACAACGTACCTAAAGAAAGATATAGATGGAAACTTCTTCAGTTTTAAAGATGATCAAGATTTATCTACCTTTGATGATGGTGCTACTTTAATTGATACAAATGGAGATGGACTCATCGACAGAATAGTAGTTACATTGACTGATAATGCTCTTGGAGATACTGATCCAGAGATAGGCAAATTTACAGATCCAGGAGGACTTGGAGAGGCTCTTCCTGAGATTGATGACCATACAACAAGTCCTTTTAACGAGGGTCAAGCAATAAATACTTTTATCTATGATGTTAATGAGAAATCTACTGGAACTGATTTTGATCTAGAAGGAGACAAACTTACTTATACTTTAGCAACTTCTAATGCTGAGATAATAACCAATGCACTTAAAATAGATAGTTCTTCGGGAATTTTAAGTATTGCAGATTCGGATTCCTTTGATTTTGAAGCTTTCGTAGATGATCAAGGTGACGCAAAGATGGAAGTAATTGTTCAAGTAAGCGATCCATATGGAAATGAAGATTTAGCGACGATAACCATTCCGTTAACAAACGTTGATGAATACCCAAGAATCATTACGAGTACAGCTGTTGAATTTTTAGAACAACAAACAACAGATATCGTGGTAGTTGATATTGAAACACTTCCTGATTATCAAGATATCACGAATTATACTATACTCGACGTTAAAGATGGAGCTGCATTTAATTTGAACTCAACAACTGGAGAATTAAGATTCAATTCCTCTCCTGTGTACTTTGAAAAACAGCAGTATGTTCTGGATATTCAGGCTTCTGATAATGATGGTAAAACTGATTCTGCCGAATTTACAATTACGATACTTCCTCTAAACAATGAAGATGTTGACAACGATGGTACTTTGGATACAGAAGATGCCTTCCCATTAGATCCGACAGAGGACACGGATACCGATGGTGATGGCACAGGTAACAACGCTGATACGGATGATGATGGGGACGGTTATACGGACACTGATGAAATAGCAGCAAGTACAGATCCATTAGATGCAACAGATGTACCAACGGATACCGATGCTGATGGCGTGAGTGATGCTACGGATACTGACGATGACAACGATGGTACTTTGGATACAGAAGATGCCTTCCCATTAGATCCGACAGAGGACACGGATACCGATGGTGATGGCACAGGTAACAACGCTGATACGGATGATGATAACGATGGTACATTAGATACTGACGATGCGTTCCCATTAGATCCCACAGAAGATACGGATACTGATGGTGATGGTACGGGTAACAACGCTGATACGGATGATGATAACGATGGTACATTAGATACTGACGATGCGTTCCCATTAGATCCCACAGAAGATACGGATACTGATAGTGATGGTACGGGTAACAACGCTGATACGGATGATGATAATGATGGTACATTAGATACTGACGATGCGTTCCCATTAGATCCCACAGAAGATACGGATACTGATGGTGATGGTACGGGTAACAACGCTGATACGGATGATGATAACGATGGAATACCAGACTTAATTGAAGAATCTTATGATTTGGATAATAATGGAGTTTTAGATACTGATATGGATTTAGATGGTATTCCAAATAGATTAGACCTAGACTCCGATAATGATGGTATTTTTGATGTTATTGAGGCAGGAGGTAATGATTTAGACAATGATGGTATTATAGGTTCAGGTTCAATAAATGATAGTGATGGAGATGGTTTGTCAGATATTGTAGATACAGAAAATGATAGCACAACTGCAGTTGGAGATGGTCCAGGAGAAGCTTTAAATGTTCCAAATACTGATGGTACAGGAGGTCCTGATTATCTAGATATTGATTCCGATGATGATGGAATTATAGATAATATTGAAGGTCAGTCAACTATAGGTTATATTGCACCAAGTTCTCTTGATTTAGACTTTGATGGAATAAATGATAGTTATGATTCTGATTATGGAGGTAATGGTATTATTCCTGTGAATACTGATGGTGTAGATCAACCTGATTATATTGATTTAGATTCTGACAATGATTATATTATAGACTCATTGGAGGGGTATGATATAGATGGAGATGGACTTATTGGTACATCTGAATTATCACCAATACTTAAGGATTCAGATAATGACGGGCTAGACGATGGGTTTGATTTAATTGAATTGGATGATTTGGATGATGCATTAAATAATGGTTCTAACAGTACTATTAACCCTTTAACAGATGGAGTTTTGGCTAAATTAGATGATCCCACTTCATTAGAATTAGATTATCGCTATAAATTATTAGATGGCGACGGCGATGGAGTGCTTGATGTAGACGAATTATCCGATGGAACCGATGGTTTAGACAGTTGTGATTTTGTATTAGCAAGTCAAACTGTAACTCCAAGTACAGCATGGAATGCTGCAGACTGTGATAATGACGGAGTGAGCAATGCAGAAGAACTGACTGAAGGAACAGATCCATTGAATCCAGACAGTGATGGCGATGGTACATTAGATACTGACGATGCGTTCCCATTAGACCCCACAGAAGATACTGATACTGATGGTGATGGTACGGGTAACAACGCTGATACGGATGATGACAATGACGGATTTAGTGACACAGATGAAGAAGCTTGTGGTACTGATTCCTTAGAGGCAACAGACACACCAAAAGACAACGATTCTGATGGAGTTCCAGATTGTACTGATACTGATGATGATAATGATGGTACATTAGATACTGACGATGCGTTCCCATTAGACCCCACAGAAGATACCGATACTGATGAGGACGGAACCGGAGATAATGCTGATACGGATGATGACAACGATGGTGTGCTTGACGGAGACGAATTAATTGATGGAACTGATAGCGTAGATGCCTGTGATTTTGTATTAGCAAGTCAAACCGCAACCCCAAGTACTGCATGGAACAATGCAGACTGTGATAGTGACGGAGTGAGCAATGCTGATGAATTAACAGACGGAACCGATCCATTGAATCCAGATAGTGATGGAGATGGCGTGCTTGATGGTACAGAGAAGACAGATGGTACCGATCCATTGAATCCAGATACTGATGGCGATGGAGTAACAGATGGAACTGAGAAGGCAGATGGAACCGATTCATTGAATGCAGATACTGATGGCGATGGCGTAACAGATGGTTCAGAGAAAACAAATGGAACTGATGGCATAGATAGTTGTGATTTAGTATTGTCAAGTCAAACCGTAACTCCAAGTACAGCATGGAATAATTCAGATTGTGATAATGACGGAGTAACAAATGCAGAAGAACTGACAGATGGCATAGATCCATTTAATCCAGACAGTGATGGTGATGGCGTGCTTGATGGTACAGAGAAGACCGATGGCACAGATGGATTGGATTTTTGTTCATCAATTCCTTCGAACATAACACTTCCAGTAAGTCAAGCATTTTTAAATGCAGATTGTGATGGTGATGGGTTGAGTAATGGGGATGAGATTGGACCAGATGTAAACAATCCAATAGATTCAGATAATGATGGTGTTTTTGATTATTTAGAGTTCAATAACCATATGACACCAATAGAAGACGATTTAGAAGTGTTCAATTTATTGACACCAAATAATGATGGAGAGAATGATGTATTTGTCATCCGTAATATTGAGTTGTATCCTGAGAATACTTTAGAGATTTACAACCGTTGGGGAGTTAAGGTATATAGTGTATCAGGCTATGGACAAAACGGAAGGTATTTCATAGGGATTTCCAATGGAAGAGGAGTTATCTCTCAATCTTCACTATTACCGACAGGGACATACTTTTATATTTTAAAATATAAATCAAGTTCAGGAGATTTTAAAGAGCGAAAAGGTTATTTATACTTAACAAGGTAGGATATATTTAAATATAAAAGGAATCTTAAAAAAATAAAAAGAAATGAAAAAAACAGTCACACTTGTTATAGTACTGATAAGCGTTTTGAGTTATGCTCAGCAGGATGCTCAGTTTACGAACTATATGTATAATACGTTGAGTTTTAATCCGGCGTATGCTGGTTCCCGTGGAACGACAAGTATTTATTTATCACAACGTTCGCAGTGGATTGGTCTGGATGGAGCACCGACAACGAATGCACTTTCGTATCATTCCCCTTTAGGTTCCTCTAATTTAGGTATCGGGGTAAGTTTTTTAAATGATGCGATAGGTCCTGTTGAAGAGAATTTAGTTTCTTTAGATATGAGTTATACGATCCAAACGTCTTATGATTATAAGTTGGCCTTTGGATTACGAGCGAGTGCTCATATGCTGAATATAGATTTCACTCAGTTAAATATATTTAACCCAGGCGATGTATTGGCACAGAATAATATAAATAATCGGATATCTCCTAATCTTGGTTTTGGTATTTTTTGGTATTCAGATAAGAGTTATTTAGGATTTTCGATTCCTAACTTGTTAGAGACCAAACATATCAATAAAGGTTTAAATTCTTCTGTAAGTGCTGTTTCTAAAGAGCGTTTGCATTATCATTTAACAGCAGGGTATATTTTTGATTTAAGTCAGGATGTACTATTCAAACCAGCGGTATTAACCAAGATTGTCTCAGGGTCACCGTTACAGGTAGATGTATCGGCAAATTTTCAGCTGTATGAGCAGTTTACTTTAGGAGCTTCTTATCGTATGGATGCAGCCGTGAGTTTTTTAGCAGGCTTTCAGCTAAACAGGAATTGGTTGTTGGGTTATGCGTATGATTTTGATACCAATAATTTATCAACTTACAATTCAGGTTCCCACGAGGTTTTTTTACGTTATGAAGTGTTTAGAACAGATAAAGTAAAATCCCCACGATTCTTTTAGAAACAAAATGATAAAAAAATTAAAAAGATGAAATTACATTTTAAGTGTATCACACTTTGCTTACTATTAGTAAGTGGATTTATATATGGTCAACAAGATAGAGAAGCAACAGCTAATTCAAAGTACAATAGCATGTCTTACACTGAGGCTATAGCTCTTTATAAAGGTTTGGTAGCAGATGGTTATGGTTCACCGGAGTTATTTGAGAATTTAGGGAATTCATATTACTTACAATCTAATTATGCGTTAGCTAAGGTAAGTTATGATTCTTTATTTAAAAGAACTAGGGATGTTTCTAAGAGTACCTATTATAGATATATCAATGTGTTGCGAAGTGAGAAAGAAGATAAGAAGGCAGATAAGTTGTACGCTACATTATTAAAGAAATACCCAAAGGAGAAGATAGAAGAGAAACTTAAGAATCGTATTTTTTTAAGTCCAGAAGTACTTGGTGTTTCTTCGGTTACTCTAAAAAACTCAAAGATTAATTCTCCGTATTCAGATTACAAGGTTTCATATCTAGGAGAAGATAAGATTGTTTATTCAAGTAGCAAGGAGACAAAGAGTTTTTTATCTACCAAATCTATTTGGAATAATGAGGCTTATACGAACCTATACGAAAGTCGTTTTGATGGAGATGGCCTTATAGGTGAAGTTTCCAAATTAAAAGGTCGCATCAATAGATTTTACAATGAATCTTCAGCCGTTTTCACAAAAGATGGTAAAACGATGTATTTTACTAGAAACAATCATTTAGCAAATCAAGTAAAGACAGATTCTTTAGAAAATGTATTGCTAAAAATATACAAAGCAACCTATAATGGGAAGCGTTGGGTAGATATAGAAGAGTTACCATTTAATAGTAACCAATACAACTGCGCACATCCAGCCTTGAGTCCTGATGAGGATTATTTGTATTTTTCATCAGACATGCCTGGAACGAAAGGAGATTCTGATTTGTATAGAGTATCTATAAGTGATAACACCTATGGGACACCAGAGAATTTAGGAGCTCAAATAAATACGTTAGGTAGAGATACTTTTCCATTTATCACCTCAGAGAATGTTTTGATTTTTTCTTCGGATTATAGAAACGGTCAGGGAGGATTGGATTTGTATTATACAGATTTAAAAAGTACGAATAAGAGAATCTATACTTTTAGCGCTCCTATCAATTCTTCTTTTGATGATTTTGGTTTAGTTTATAAAGTCTCAGAAGGTACAGGTTTTATCTCTTCAAACCGTAAAGAAGACAATGTAGGTTCAGATGATATTTATGCGTTATCAGGATTAAAGATACCGAAATTGGAAAATTTGACAGTAATGATCAAATCGAAGAAAGGGAATGATGTAATCGGAAATACAGCAGTTACCTTATCAAATGAAAATAACAATATTTTAGGGACTATAGCAGCAATCAATAACCAAGTATCTTTAAATGACTTAGATCTATCAAAGACCTATATATTGGAGGTAAACAATGAGAATTATCAACCATATGCTTCCTCGCTAAAATTTAAAGGCACCAATACAACTACGATTTACCTTACAGAGAAAGCGCCACCACCGGCACCAGTAGACTTGCAGGAGCTTTTAAAGTTAGAGAATATTTACTTTGATTTTGATAAGCATGCAATTAGAAGCGATGCTGCAATTGAGTTAGCTAAGATTGTAGAGATATTAAACAGATATCCAGTAATAAACTTAGAGATCGTAGGCCATACGGATCTTCGTGGGCCTGCATTGTATAATGAGAGATTATCTCTTCAAAGAGCAACATCTGTAAAACAATGGTTGGTAGATAGAGGGATCTCATCAGATCGAATAACCACCATTGGTTATGGAGAGAAACAGCCTATCAATGATTGCGAAAGAAATAAATGTACAAAAGAACAACACGATCAAAACCGTAGAACAGAGTTTTTAATAAAACAATAAATGATAAAATATTAAAATGATCAAAACTTTAGATATTTTTTTAAATCATTTTCCAGATTTAATACAAGTTAAGGAACCATTAGATTTTCAAAATATTACTAAGCTTGCTGATGATGAGTTTAATCTTACCATAGTAGATAAATCATTATATTCAGAAAAAGAATCAAATACTAAACAGCAAGCACTATTATTGAAGCCAAAAGTTTTAATTAAAAATCCTTTATCTACTGTAATACTTTCAGATGATATATCGCTTGAAATGTTAACCAGATACAATAATTATGTATTGTATTTAGAGGATTTTGTTGAGTTGAATACTATGAGTTTTTTATATCTAGAAATTTCAAAAATTTATGGGAAAGAAATAAAGTTTGGCGCAACTATATTAAGTCTCTTAAAAGATAATATTAAATTCTCAAATAAGACCGTAAAAATTATTTTTTGTATAAATGATACTAAAATCAAAAGTGAGAAAATTTATAAATTAATTTAATTATTTTTTCTAAAGCAACCTTGCTCATCGGGAATATCTCGCAGATCCATCTCAAGATCCAAGAATTGGATTTTTAGAACAACTGATTCAGGATTGTGGGAACAGTGGAGATATTATTGTCTATAATGTTGGTTTTGAGAGAGGTAAATTAAATGATTTAATAGAAGTATTCCCTTAGTATTGTAATGAGTTGAGAAGGATTGTAAATCGTCTAAAAGGCCTTATGATACCGTTTCAAAAGAAATGGTATTATACCTCCGAAATAAGAGGAAGTTATTCCATAAAGTCTGTACTCCCCGCGTTAGAGCCTGAACTATCATATGATGACCTTCCCATAAAAGAAGGAGGTACTGCATCGAACACATCTTCATCTCTATTTTGTGGTTCGGATTTTTAACTCTAAAATGGATTGTAGATTTTATAATTGGATTTTTCAGAGGTTTTAGAGAAATTTAATAACGTTACTGGTAACTAAAGCACCTTGTAACTCTATAATTTAGATATTAAAAAATCCTTGTCCCAATATGTGTCGGGTGCGCTCATCTGAGGTGATTCTTATATATTTCAGAAATTCCTTTTCAGTTTTATGGCCCGAGAAATGCATGATGTCTTGAGTTGACATTCCTTTTAGGTACATATTGGTGCAGAAACTTCTTCTTGCAGTATGGGACTCCATCATTTCCCATTTTGGACGTGTGTAGGTTCTTTTATCCCCTCCCTTTGTATCATGACATAAAATATCTTCATTCATGTCTAATCTTCTTCCAATTAACTTGAGGTATTTGTTTATCTTTTGATCCGATAGTTTTGGTGGGGGTTGGTTATTATATCTGTGCATTATTTCTTTTAGTTCCTTAGTGATTGGACAGTTAACTTTAACACCACTTTTCTTTTGAAGAATTTCAAAAAAATGAAACCCATCCTTTTCTACAATATCGATACCAGATAATCGATTGTAGTCACTAATTCGTTGTCCAGTATAACAACCCACTAAGAAAATATCTCTTGCCAACTCCATAGTCTTGTCATTTGAAAGATCTAAATCCTTAATCTTACGTAGTTCATTCTCACTTAAATAAATCTTTGTTGGCTCCTCCGTTGGAATTGAAAACAATCTGAGATCTATATCTCCAATTAAACCTCTCCTCTTCCCTTCCAACACAACAGTTTTTATTGATTTGAAATGTTTTGAAATGGTGTTTAATCTAAACCCTTGTTCAACCTCCAAAAATCTCTTAAAGTCATTTAAAACAGGTCTCGTAAAAGATGTGAAATTAATTGATGTTGTTGAATCTGAAAACAATTTAAGTTTCTTTAATGACTGTTTATATAATAGTAACGTGACATTTTCAATACTACCCCTCTTCTCCTCGATGAACTCATCTGCAAAAACAAAAAAATCATCTTGAATTACTTTTACTTCTGATTCAATATTTCGATTTGTCAACCTATCGAGAATAGATCTTAAAACTTCATTATTAACTTCTTTTCCCTCCAAGACTAATTCCGAATAATCATGAATGAGTTCGTTCTGTAACTTGTCAAGGTATCTATTAACTTTTGCTGAATTAATTATAAGACTTCGATTTCTTCTAACTCTTTGTCTTTCAAAATCCCAATCTGCATAACCTACTGATATTCCAATTGAATATCTTAATCTTTGTCGTTTACCATAAGAAAACCATAATGAAATTGGACTTTCTTTTCTACTTTGTCTTAATGACTCTTTGGACTCCTTCAAATTGTACCTTACAGTTCCTAATTGTGGTTTAATTATTTTCTTCATACAGCTAATATACAGCGCATAAAGGGTGTGCTCAAAGGTGTGCGCAGTTTAGTTATTTGTAGTTTATTTCTCTTTATTTCATTTTATATCTTTATAATAAAAATGATGTTATATCATTAATTATTAATGATTTAGATGTTTTTAAGATTAAATGAAATAAAGTAAATTCTTCCTGGAGATACCACAAAATTATCCCGTAACTCATTTATAAACAATGATTTACGGGTTTTTTGGTTTTTAGGGTTGCTCTAAAGATTACTCAGGAGGTATAAAAAAATAACTAAAAACTGGTCATACTATAACCCCTATGGTTTAGTTATTAAGGAGTTAAGTAAAGTATGAAACAACGAATTAAACATTGCGCCATTTGTAAAGTAGATTTCTCTACGATGTACCGAGTACAATATAAAAACCCGAAAGAATGGGTGTTTGTTTGTAAAGAGTGCCTTATAGAAGTTAAAAAGGATAATCCTGATTATAATTACGGGGGAACTTGGAAACTTTAAGTGATAGGCATATAAAATAAAAACCAGACTAATCATACAACCAAAAATACTCAAACAGGTAATCTTTATTTAATTTACGGTATCATTTTATTTTTAACCATTGAACCTGTTTCGTTTTCTTTCATAATTTCAGCTGGACGTAACGTTGGTTTTCTTAGTGTTTTGATTTCAACAAACTTTGAAAAATTATTGTTCATTGTAAAATATGTAAACCATTTCTTAGACTACCCTGTTGAGGTGTATAAATTACGTAGCTTATAAGATTTAAAATGTTTTATAAGGACCTAAGTATTAATGTTCTGAACGAATCAAAGAAAAGAACCTATTTGAAAGTGTTGCAGTACCTTTATTCACCCTCCACCTCAGCTCTACAGGGTCCGCGTTTGAAGTTACAGTAACCAGTGTTTGTATAGAAATTAAAGTAGTCTTTAAATCAATTGTTCTTCTGGAGTTTACAACCTCTGAGCCACCTGTATAAATACTGAAAGTAGTTGTACTAACATTCACCACTGGTCCGCCTTGGGTACCAGCTGGGTATACCTCCCCAACATGTGTACCTGTTATTGATAAAATTCCTGACACATTACCTACATCTCCTGTAATTTCAGCAGTGGCCACATCAGAAACACCTCCAGCACTACTCCACATTGCAAATGTAGCAAGAGACCCAAAATCTAAAGAACTGCTTTCTGTTGGCACAGTTATTTTAGTGTTGGCCCCTGTAGTTATTGCTCCATTTTCAGTAAACAACCTTCCTACAAGGTCCGTACCTGCGCCTGTAGACACTGCTCCTGCTCCGGCTCCAGCAGCCCCCATCATTGTTCCTTTCATCGTTACATCTGCTGCAGTAGCCATAGCCGCATCAGACATCCAAAATATGTTTTCTGGTTTTGCGTTTCCTGTCAATGTAATCGTTATACCTACTGCTGTAGTAAATGCTCCAGAACCTCTAAAAATAAAAATAGGGTTATCTTCTACTGAACCACCCGCTAATGTAAATGATCCATTAAGCGTTATAGCACCGCCTGTTTCATAAACACCAGGTGCTATAACTTCATTTATATTAGCACCATCACCAAAAGTTATCGAGTGGGTGCCAGTTTCTGTCTGAGTCCCTGAAGTTACCATGTTCCTTACTGCAACGTATAGATCTGTTAAATCATTGTTACCTATATCTGAATCAAATGAATTAGTTATGTAAGTCGCATTAGACAAATGCCCATTAAATGTAGCAAGAAAAGTTCCGGCTGTTGGCGTTAATGTTAAATCTGATACCTCCAAATCAACAGATTCCGAGGCGGTAAAATCACTAACTCCATTAACGGAATAAATCATCGGATCTATAGGTCTTTTTATTCCTATCCATAATGGACTAATTGGAGTACCAATATTAACTTCACTATCATTTGTTGTGATATTAAAAACAATTAAACCTTTAGCTGGTGAAGTTATATTGCTTATTTGTATTGCAGTTAATCTTGGCATTAATAACCCTTGTGTGGTAGAAGTAATATCTAAAGCTGCAGAAGTATTGGGGTTTGTCGTTCCTATACCCACTTGGGCATACGTTGTTGCAGTGAATACTACTGCCGCTAAAAATGTGAAAATTTGTTTCATTGGTGTGTTTTTTAATAATGTGTTTTTTCTTTTTATAGTTATTTTATTGCCATTTTTAAAAAATAAAAACCGACCGCTTACGCGGCACTAATTAAATTGATAAATAATTAAATAACTAAAAAGCTCGAACTGCACGCACGTTACTGCGCGTACCGGCCTTATTGTTGTTGGTCTGATTACCATTGGGGACCCTTTGCTCCCATGCGTTATTGTTATCGCCCTCCGTAGAACTCCAGTAGGAATTGTTTGCAAAACCGCCAACTGTAGCTCTTTCCATGTACAATAAGTTTAACTCGTATTTAGAGGGTAAATACCAGTCGCCGTAAGTAACACCATCTACAGTCACTGAATACTCATTGCAAACAGTTGCCGCAAAAGCATTACCGTCAACCGGGCCTTGGTTAGCAATAATGATGGTGGTATTTTTTAAACCTGCACCAATACCATCTGCCCTGGCACGAGTATTAGTATTTGAACCTCCATACCAACGGATACCTGTACTTTGGTCGGCAGTGGCAGCTATTAAGCCATGTTGTCCACCATCATACACAAAAAACACAATGCCGCCTCCATAACTTTCGCCAATGACGTGTGTTGTAACACCAACCTTAGCATTATTTGCTGCTACGTCAGTATTTGCAGAAACCAATGCTTCTGTATATCCTACTTTTAATGTGTTAGCTGCTACATCTGTATTGGCAGAAACTAATACGTCTGTATAACCAACCTTAGCGGTGTTAGCTACTACATCTGAATTGGCAGAAACCAATGCTTCTGTATATCCTACTTTTAATGTGTTAGCTGTTACATCTGTATTGGCAGAAACTAATACGTCTGTATATTCTACCTTTAATATATTTGCCGCTACATCAGTATTTGCAGAAACCAATGCGTCTGTATATCCTACTTTTAATGTGTTAGCTGCTACATCTGTATTGGCAGAAACTAATACGTCTGTATATTCTACTTTTAATGTATTTGCTTCAATAGCTTCTGACTGAATTGTTGTAATACGTATTTCTAACCAACCACTTCCATTGTAATAGTAAAAACCTGCTGTACCATCTGTTTGATATATCATTAACCCTGCAACTGGGCTTGAAATAGCTTGACGCTGTGCATTCGACATTCTTGGTATTAAAAAACCCTTTGTCGTAGAAGTAATATCTAAAGCTGCAGAAGTTGCAGGTGTTGTCGTTCCTATACCCACTTGGGCATACGTTGTTGCAGTGAATACTACTAGCGCTAAAAATGTGAAGAATTGTTTCATTGGTGTGGTTTTTAATAGTCTGTTTTTTTATAGTGTATTTGATCTTTTTATATTTTTTTTGATCTTTTAGGAATTGTTTTATTACCAACCAGGACTTGGAGGTGCAGATGCAGCTTGTGCCTTTTTAGGACTTAGAATCATAAATGTGCCCATCGCTGTGAGTGCAGCATACTTTCCCATTTTCTTGATGGCCTCTTTTCTACTGATATCATTTGTAGCATCAGGTGTGTTTTCTGTTTTTTTCATGTGAAGTGCTGAATTATTCTATGACTAATTTTTTTGTGAAAACAATGTTTTCTGCCTGTACTTTTAGGATGTAGACTCCTGCCCTCATTCCTACCGTAGAAAGCATCTCTTTCTGTGAAGGATTTTGGATATTTCTTGAGAGTACTTTCATCCCTAATACATTGTAAAGGGTAAGCTGTGCTGGATCTGAGAACTGCTGTAACCCTTCTACTGTGATATAGGTATTTCCTGTTCCTTTATAAGCCGTTACTAAAGAAGTACTACCAACGACATCTGTGGAAAGGGTACTTGTAGTATAGTGAAGAAAAAACCTGCCCACACCACTTAAGGTTGTTTGTGCTAAGAGCTCAAAACCCTCATTGGTAAGAAGTGTAAACGTGTTCTCTACTGTGTCTTCTAAATACACATTAATGTCTTCTGGTATGGTGCTATTTGCTATTTGAATTTTTAGAGAAACACCCGCTTGTTGGTGCACTACAAGGGGAATTATTGCATTTCTTAGAGCATCTATAGGCATTGCATTGATGCCCATACCAATGCCGTTATCTTGTTCTAAAAGTCTCGAACTAAAACCTGAAGATTGGTTGAACACACCTGCATCATACCCTGGGTCTAATCCTAAAGTCAATTCTTCTTTAAAATAAAATTTAGTGTCCCCTACTTTAACCGCATCACTATACATGTCTAAAACCAATTCGTAACTCGTTACAGAGGATTTTGCGGCAACAAAATCATCGGCTCCGGTAACTGTTTGCATAGCTTTGGTAAAAGTGATGGTTTGATTCTCTCCACTTCCTGCAGCGGCTACAAAAAAACCTTGACCAGGGGCTATGTGCGTGGCTGTACTTGTGTTGTTGTAAATGGCATATCCTGTTCCATCTGCTTTCCAGCCATAGATTGCTTCAAAATTATCATCTATTGCTGCGGTATTAACCGTTAAAAAATTGTTGGTCCCATCTGCATTACTGTTTCCATTAAGATACGACGCAAATGGATTGGCTATCAAATTCCAACGTCTTCCTGATCCTGAATTTGCTGCATCATTGTTGGCTATTGTAATACTTTGGTCTCCGCTAGCAATAGCGCCTGTAAAAGAGAGGGTGCCTCCACTGGTGGTGGCCATTTGGTATCCTTGCCCTAATTGTAAATTACCTGTAGTTGCTGTGGTAGCGTTTGTCCAAATATCCGTAGTATTGTCATAAGATCCTACTGCATAAAAACTTCCGTTTTTTGCAATATTGGCATTGTTATTGGTTTCCGTTATAAAAGAATTAATAGATAATCCAGATACTGGCGCGCCTATTAAATCCCAGGCTCCAGTTCCTACTATATTTACATAGCGGTTGTAAGTGATATCCCCTGAGGCAGTACCACTGACCAATAACGATGAAAATTCATCCGAATCGGAATGTAAAGTTACGGTACCTGCGGTGTTGGTAAAATTACCGCCAACAAAAACATAACTGTCTTTGGGAATGGTAATGCTACCACCACTTATTACTGTTAAATCTTGCGCTACTGTAATATAAGATATTAATAGCAGGATAGCTAATTTTAAATTTTTCATGGATTAGGTTGGGTTTTTTAAAAAAGTGATTAAATTAAATCACAATAAGAATTGATGTAAGGTATGACGATTTTTTTTAGTTTTACCTTTAAAATTGATTTATTAAAATTTTAAAAGTAAAAAACTCACGAAACCAGTCGTGAGTTATTATACACATCTTCTTTTCTATACAACACCCTACCACTGTAAATCGTCAGCAAAAAGTGTACTTATTTAAGTCTAAGCTAAGAGAGTGTTTTCAAAATCCTGAAATTTTGAGAGATGTTTTATCAAAATCAAAGTAATCTCCGGTTCCCCCAAAGTTTCAGGGCTGGAGGCACCATAAAATTATCCCGTAACTCATTTATAAACAATGATTTACGGGTTTTTTGGTTTTTAGAGTTGCTCTAAAGGTTGCTCGGGAGGTATAAGAAGATAATAGTAAACTGGTTATATTGTGTTCTAAAAGTTAGGTTACAGGTTACCTAAGTTCCGTTTTAATAGAGAAAGACTTATACAGTGCATCAATACCAATACGTCGCGCTCCATACCGCTACCCAAACTATACTTGTATTCTCTAGGAAAACTTTTAGTATTTACAAAAATTTCTAACACCAATGTATACGTATCTCTATATACAGGAAGCTCTGTGTGTAATACTATTTTTTTTAAATAAAAACCAACCGCTTACGCGGCACTAATTAAATTGATAAACCTGCCTGCAGGCAGGTAATTAAATAACTAAAAAGCTCGAACTGGACGCATGCTATAGCCGAAGACCTTACTGGCGACGAGGAGATCGCCATTGCTGAAATTCTGACGCCGCCCGTTATTGAGATCGACCTCCGTAGAACTCCAGTAGAAATTGGTTGTAAAATTGCTACCACTATTTGCTAATGCTGTAGTGTTGATTGTCGCTCTATTTGTGTACATTGTATTTAACTCATCTTTTGAGGGTAAAAACCAATCGGTATATCCTCCTCCTGTATATGCCCTTGCCAGTCCTGCTGCATAAGATGTTGCTGTTGGGCCTTGTGCAGTTATAATAGCATCTGTATTGGTAGCTCCTGTGCCTACAGCTGTCCCTGTTGCCCCTGTTGTAACATTACTACTACTAGTACTACCATTACTCCATCGTATACTAGAACTCTGATCTGCTACTGCTGCAATCAAACCGTGTTGACCCGTGCTATCTAACCAAAAAACAACACCACCTTGATAAAAATCACCTACCTGCAGTGGTGGTGTAATTGAGTTTGAAGCGGCACTTGCCGAACTTGTTCCAATGGCATTAGTAGCAGTAACCGTAAAAGTGTAAGCTGTACCATTTGTTAAACCTGTTACTGTTATATTACCACTCCCAGCTTGGGATAGTGTTCCTGTAAAACCTCCTGGAATTGAGGTAGCTGTGTAGGAAGTAATCGCTGAACCTCCATCACTTGATGGGGCTGTAAATGAAACTGTAGCTTGTGCGTTACCGGCACTGGCAGTTCCTATGATGGGAGCGTCTGGACGTTTCTTAGCAAAGGATAGTGTACCCCATTCTGTTCCGTCATAAAACATAAAACTACCTCCATCAAAATCTGTAACAAAGACCTGTAAGCCTGCAGCTGGGCTTGCAATAACTAAACGCTGTGCATTGGTCATTCTTGGTATTAATAACCCTTTTGTGGTAGAAGTAATATCTAATGCTGCTGAAGCGTCTGGAGTTGGTGTGCCAATACCCAATGCTCCAGCTGTAATGGTACCACTTGTTATTACATCTGTAATAAACGAATTTCCTAATTGTATGGTATTGCTAGTATTCACTTTCGCACCATATCCTATAGCCGTCGCATTAGTTAAGTTATTAGAGCCAACATCTGCTGCGGTTCCAATAAAGGTATTTTGGGAACCTGTTGTATTTGCGGCTCCAGCCCCACCACCAGTTGCGGTGTTGTCAATCCCCGTAGTGGTTTGATAAAGGGCATTTTGGCCGTTTGCAGTGTTGTTACTCCCATTGTTGGAATAAAGGGCATATTGGCCGTTTGCAGTGTTGAAATCTCCTTCAATATTGGAATAAAGGGCATGACTGCCATTTGCGGTGTTGTAACTACCTCCATTGTTGGTCCTGAGGGCAAATTGGCCGTTTGCGGTGTTACCAAACCCTGACGTGTTAGAAAAAAGGGCCCCATCACCATTTGCGGTGTTAGCATCCCCCACAGTGTTACTGTTGAGGGCCCCAGCACCATTTGCGGTGTTAGCATTCCCTGTTGTATTGAACTGAAGAGCTCCAGCACCATTTGCGGTGTTACTATTCCCTGTTGTATTGGTATTGAGGGCCACAGCACCATTTGCAGTGTTATAAAACCCTGAGGTGTTGAACTGAAGAGCATTATAACCATATGCATTGTTGCCTATTCCTGAGATATCAGTAACAACATTGGAATTTAAGGCGTTAATTCCTACTGCGGTGTTTGAGATAGAAGCACCTTGACCCATGCCAACCTTAAACCATAAACCAGTGGTAGCTGTATATGTTTCTATAGCACCATTATCAGTATTGTGTATCATCAGCCCTGTGACTGGCGATGAGATAAGGTTACGCTGCGCAGTGGTCATTCTCGGTATTAACAACCCTTGTGTGGTAGAAGTAATGTCTAAAGCTGCAGAAGCTGCAGGTGTTGTCGTTCCTATACCCACTTGGGCATACGTGCTTGCAGTAAATACCACTGCCGCTAAAAATGTGAAGAATTGTTTCATTGGTGTGTTTTTTAATAGTTTGTTTTTTCTTTTTATAATTTGTTTTATTGCCATTTTTAAAAAATAAAAACCGACCGCTTACGCGGCACTAATTAAATTGATAAATAACTAAATAACTAAAAATCCCGAACAGCACGCATGATCCTGTTCGTGGCGCCCTTATCGCCGTGGTTCTGACTACCATTGCTGCTGAAATCCTGCCTCCACGCGCTAGTGTAAACGGACTCCGTCGAACTCCAGTAGATATTCCCGTTTAAAAAAGCTCCATTTCCATTAGTATAAACAACATACATAAGATTTAATTCTCTTTTGGTAGGTATCCGCCAATCTAAAAATTCCTTACCGTCTGTATCGTGATTAGAGGCATTGCTCAATAAGTTATGAGCTTCATACCAGCTTGATTGCCCTTGGTCTTGCATTGCAACCACTAAACCGTGAGTACCATCACTATTTACCTCTATAACGTAACCTCCTAACGCTGGATAAAAAGTGTTTACAGTATAGGTAGGTGACGTAGAAGTTAAACTTACCCAATTAGCTGTTGTAGCATCTCCTTCATTAATTTGTAACGTGTTTAAAGTAGTATTAAACACTATTAAACCTTTGGCAGCTGAGGTAATCAAATTACGTTGATCAGTTGTCATACGCGGTGGCAATATCCCTTGTGTGGTAGAAGTAATATCTAAAGCTGCTGAAGGATTAGGGATTGTTGTGCCAATACCCACTTGGGCATACGTTGTTGCAGTGAATACTACTGCCGCTAAAAATGTGAAAATTTGTTTCATTGGTGTGTTTTTTAATAGTCTGTTTTTTTATAGTGTGTTTGATCTTTTTATATTTTTTTTGATCTTTTAGGAGTTGTTTTATCCCCAAACACCAGGACTTGGAGGTGCAGATGCAGCTTGTGCCTTTTTAGGACTTAGAATCATAAATGTGCCCATCGCTGTGAGTGCAGCATACTTTCCCATTTTCTTGATGGCCTCTTTTCTACTGATATCATTT
>Ga0208897_1000300_pt1 | contig 23589 bp, 37 predicted proteins | sample ColrivemetaGS697_FD_187594 | JGI IMG/M metagenome (GOLD analysis project Ga0208897, IMG submission 187594) | Estuarine microbial communities from the Columbia River estuary, USA - metaG S.697 (SPAdes) (version 2) | ecosystem: Environmental > Aquatic > Marine > Intertidal zone > Estuary | place...
ATGATGGCTGCAATTATAGTGGGTGTTGGTCTTGCATTTGGAGTAGCAGGTATTCCACCAGTTGCAGGTTTTATTGCGCTAGGTGCAGCAGCAATGATAATAGCAGGTCTAGCATTAATAGTAATTGCTAAAGGTGTAGCAGAAATGAATAAATTACCAATATCAAAAATGTTTGTTAAAGGTGGTTTATTCGGAGATAGCGGTACAGTAACTAAAGGTTTCTTAGGAATAGGCGGTGGAAGACCAATGACAAACATGGAAGTTATGTTTGAAGCTATTGCAAATTCATTCTCACTTGGACCATTACAAATAGCTGCACTGTATGTTACTTCACCGGCTTTAATAATGGCTGGTCTTGCATTGATTACAATTGGTAAAGGTTTACAAGAATTCCAAAAAATAGCTGCAGAAACAGACTTAATTCTATTAGGTGTTAACGTATCACTAGTAACAACCGTATTAGCAGATGCTTTTGGAGAAATTGGTAAGAAATTTCCAGGGGGCGCTGCTGGATTATTCAGTAGCGGATCATTTGTTGCACAAGGTATTTCATCTGTAATGGGAATGGGCTCTGCCCTAACAGGTATTGCAATAGGAATGCAGAATATGGCAAACCTTAAATTCCCGGTAAAATATGACAAAGAAGGTAAACCGATTGAATTTGAATCAATGGATTCTGGTGCACCGATCAGAGTAGCTGCAAACGCTGCAATGATAACAGGTGTATTGGCGAATGTATTTGGTGAAATTGGTAAGAAGTACCCTGGTGGTAAGAAATCACTTTTTGCTCAAATACTTACCGGTAAAGGTAATTCACCAGTTGCCGATGGTATTTCTTCAGTTCAAGGTATGGGCAGTGCATTAACTGGTATTGCTAAAGGATTCCAATCAATGGCAAACCTTAACTTCCCGGTAGAATGGGATAAAGAAGGTAATCCGATCAAATTCGAAAAGATAGATATCGCAACTAATCTACCAATGGTTATGGCGAATACCTGGGCGATAGTAAATGGTTTATCGGGTGTTTTTGGAGAATTGGGTAAAAATCCAGACGCACAGTCTAGAGGATGGTTTGGAAAATCCACAATACAGAAAGGTATTGACTTAGTTACAGGAGTAGGTACACCTTTAGTAAATTTGGCACAAGGTGTACAAAATATGGCTAATCTTAAATTCCCAACAGGGTTTGATAAAGATGGTAAAGCAACAGGATATGAAACATTAGGTTCTCCAGAAGATCTTATGACCAAAGTAACAGGGAATACTAAACTATTAATTAGAGCCCTAGTAGAAGTGTTTACAGAAATAGGTCAAGCACAGGGTAGTAATGATGGTTATTATTGGTGGTCAGCTTCATCATTTGAAAAAGGTAGGGATATTGTTGCGAGTATTGCAGAACCCTATAAGAAATTAGGAGAGGCTCTCAAAGAAGTTATAGGTTCAGTTGGTAAATTGGACACTGTTACCTTCGCCGGTAAAATGTCAGATATTCTTAAAGTATTTGTTGGTGCTGGTCAAGAAGATGCGACTAACGAAGAACTTAATTATAAGAAATTATATGTTAATGCATTAGGTAGTTCATTTGAAAAAATGAAAACAGCAGTCCCTGCGATTGTGAATGCTGCTAATTCATTTAATGAAAAGAAGGGCACTGCATTCTTCTCGGCATTAATTGGACCGACTGATAAAGGAAATAGAGCAGAAGGTTATAATTCACAAAAGATATTATGGAATGCTATTGGACATAGTATGGTAAAAACTAGCGAGAGTATGCCAGGTATTTCACAAGCTATTAACTCAATGGATCTTGAAAAATTAGTTGAAGCTAGAACTATGTTTGAAGCTCTTGGTGTTTTAGCTAATGGTGGTTCAGCAGAAGATATTCTATCAAAAATGGGAGAATCTTTAGAAGAGGCTATGGAAAGACTTGCAACTATATTAAGCGACTTTAAGCAAACCGTTGAGGATAGTAATTCTCCTTCGCCAGACGGTCAAACACCGCCCGCTACAAACCCCAAAAGTGGTTCTGGCGGCGGTGGCGGTTCTAATGCTCCTGTCCAATTCCCTAAAACAATGACAGTTACTATCGACGCTAGTCAATGGGCAACTTTATCAAAAGGCAAGGGTGGTCTGAATAACATTTTCGGTCAATAATTATTTTGAAACTTAGTCCACATTCATAGTATAATGTTTAAATTAATATACTATGATCAAATCGACTATTTCACAGTATGACAGCTCGACATTGAAATCGGCATCATACAATTACGAACACAAAACTTTATTGGTTCATTTTAATCATGGGTCTTACCTTTATAAAGAGGTAGAGGCTACGGACTGGAATTTATTTAATCTTGCAACATCTCAAGGTAAAGCCTTAAATGAATACATTAAAGGCAAGTATGAGTTTGAAAAGGTAGAAGCTGAAAAGGTAGGAAGTTTATTAGATGAACTACCACCTGCCGATTATCAAATGGGAAATTAAAAAACTAGTTCTTTAGCCTAAGATCTAAAAATAAATAAACAAATAATATGGAACAAACAATTGCATTCGTTTTAGGTGTATTGGCAGTGCTAGCAATAGCTGGGGTTGTGAGTATGTTTAAGACCAGTTTACAGATCAAGGATTTGTATACAGAAATTGAAGATTTACAAAACGTTATTAATGAATTAGAACGAGAAATTCATAAGGATAACGAAATGCTAGATCGCAGAATAGATCAAGAAATTGACAGAATTGACAATATTAGTCATAAATTACATGACTATGCTGACACTCTAAATAATAATACACACGATGAAATGAATAAGCTATATGCTTACGTTGATTCGCGTACAGATAAAATGGCAGATGGTATCTCAAAACACATCGCAGATATTAATGTTAGATTTAATGATAACACTGGATTTGTTGATAAATTATTTCACCAAATCGAGGATTTAACCAAAAAGAAAAAGAATAAATAAACCTTTAGGCTAAAGGACTAAGGAGGATTGGCAGAGTGGTCGATCGCGGCAGTCTTGAAAACTGTTGTACCGCAAGGTACCGTAGGTTCGAATCCTACATCCTCCGCAAAAGAGCAATCAGAAATGGTTGCTCTTTTTTTGAAACAAAACCAAAGTCCCCCAGTATAACTATTAAATTAACTAAATATGAAAGATCAGATAGTTTCACGATTGCTAGAACAAGGGCATATCACAGTAGATATGGCCGATAGTCTATTAAACAATCTATTAGAAAAAACAACAATAGTAACCCGATTAAGAGAGGACGGCATCATTTCTATTCATGAGACTATTATTCTCTTAAAAGAAACAGATCAAGTAGTATTCCCACAAATGCCACAAATTCCTACTATGCCATTTAAACCTTATCAACCGGACTGGACATATGATCCACACCGAACAAGTCAACCGTGGTGGACAGTAACAAGTTCAAACCAACCGTTTGAATACCCCGATACTAAATGGCCGGGCGACAAACCAGAATAATTAAAAAAGAGTGCAATGAAAAAACGCAAGGACACGCGTACGGACAACTACAGTCCGGAAGATCGGAAGCGCAAGATCAACTACAAAAAAAAGAAACAGCGCGAAGATGAATCCTATTTTAATCCTAAGAGATTGGGTAGATTAGAAGATTTTGATGAATTTGAAGAAGATGAGTATGGACAATAGAGATTTTATACACAAGTACATTGAGAGCATTCTAGATGTTCCTGGTGACCTCAGCTCTGGAGTCAATGGTTGTATACTCGCAAGTGCTTACGATAGAGCATGTGAGATCCTGGAAGCCCATGGCGCTTTAAAACCAACTATAGTGGATGTTATCGATGATCCAGAATTTGAACTTACCTACTTAGTAGAAAATGGGAGATGATATGATTTTTTGGGATGAAATGTGGAATCATTCTACACCATCCCCCACACCAATGCCAGAACCAAAAAAGTGTACGGGTAATTGTAGTACAAACGGAACCTGTAACTGTAAAAAATAAAATGGAATTAAATTACTCAAGACTAAACGGCGAATATATCTCGTGGTCATTAACAAATGGTGATGGCAGAAACAAAGAGGATCAAAGATTTGGTCAATACTTATGGGCCAAATATGACAATATGAAAGAATTTACCGATGTATTTCACAAAGAATCATGTGAAGCCACGTATTCAATATTATTAAAAGACTTATATAAACTAGAAACACTACAGGAAAATGGGACTACTTCAGAAAATAGCCTGGAAAACTAGGCGCTGGAATTTTAAGATTAATTTCTTAGATATTTATTTACACGACGGAGATCATTGTTGGGGATTTACATTCTTTGAAATAGTAAAAGACTTTAGACCTTATTCATTATTGTCTATTGAATTTAGATTACCTAATGGCGCAAACGTAAAAGAGTTTACCGTTGATAACTGGGACTTCTTATTTCTAAGCACACCGTTATTTGATTGGACATCTAATTTGGATGAAGCTATTTTATGGGGACATAAACCAACTGGATTACAAAAAATTGGACTTGCTATAACTAATAGACTTTTTAAATAAACAAAACTAAAAACCTCTATATAAACTACATGAAATTAATACTCGTAGGAAAGGCTGCTTCTGGTAAAGATCACTTAAAACAGAAGCTACAAAAAAAAGGATTTAAAATAGGAGTGAGCCATACAACTAGGTCTCCCCGACCAAATGAAGTAGATGGAGTGGATTATCATTTTATAAGTGAATTTGAATTCATTGAAATGATAGGCCAAGAGAAGTTTATTGAGTATATGGAATTCAATGGATGGTATTATGGACAAACTGAAGAGGACTTTAATAACTCAGATGTGATGATTATGAGTAAAGATGGACTAGACATGCTACCTAAGTTTTATAGAGAGCAATGTGCAGTCGTTTATTTAGATATTGACAGAAAGACTAGAATCGAAAGACTTAATTATAGGAACGATGTAAATGACTCTATAATGAGACGTATGAATACCGATGATGAACAATTTAAAGACTTTAGGGACTTTGATATTAGGATCACAAACGCAGATTTTTAACCAAGATAAATAATAAATATAATTAAATTAATAACAAACATGAACACTAAATTACAAGAAAGACAAAGAGAATTAGCTACAGAAATTGATGCTATGCAAACTGAAGCAGCTCAAAAGCGATTCGACGTAAAATTTGATAACGCTAAATCAATCAAACTCGTACAAGATCATCTTAATAAGAGCTACACGTGGAAAACGCAAAATGCAGCAGTAGTAGTTTCTTTATATGATCAGTTCAAGGCACAGTCTAAAGCATTAGCAACAGACGCAGAGCCAATTATCTCATTGAGAGGTCATGAATTAAATGCACTTTACCAAGCTCTACTTAACGTAGAAGGTACAGGTATTGAAAATGCACGTAGATTCATCACAATGTTGACACAAATTGGTGAAGCAGTAGGTCTAGCAATGCAAGACTTAAGCGCTATGAATTCAACGCTTAATGATTTGCACGCTGAATTAGCAGAGGTTGATGCAGAACTAGATAGTCTTAAAACTGTTGAAACTGTAACACCTGAGCTAGAAACAGAACCTAATGAATCGAGCAAATAAGAGTCAAAAGCGAACTGAGTTTATTGATCTGGTTTCAGAAGCAATAACCCACAACGATATTTTTGGCACCATTGATTACAAACACAAGAATGAGGATCAGATAAAACAATTTATCTACCCTCATCTTGTGGAATCATTGACTAATTATATTGTCGAACAAGATGGTAAAGAGAAGGATGTAGCTAAAGATTACGTTAAGAAAAATCTTAAATGGGAAGGTAACGTAAATACTACAGTTTCTCACATCTTATTCATGGGTACTCAAAACCGACCCGACATGATCCTAGAAATGAATGGCCTTAAGATTGCCATTGAATTTAAGAAAGGACATGCAGGTGATGATCTTAGATCTGGTATTGGCCAGTCTATGATTTACTCTACCCATTATGATTTCGTCCTGTACCTATTTCTAGATACATCAGACGATAAAAGAATTAAGAATGCCCAAGATGGTGTAAACGAAACAGAATTCGTAGATCTATTATGGGACCAATACAATATTAAATTTATAGTTGAATAATACATGAAAATATTTGTAACATCTAATCTACAACTAGGTCGTCCTGGTGCTATTAAGAAATACAACAGGTCTTACACTGATGTTGATCAAATGACAAATGATTTGATCTTAAAGTGGAATACTGTGGTAAAACCAGAAGATACTGTATACCATCTAGGTAATTTTGCGCACGATCCAAAAACTGCACAAGATAGTCTAAATAGATTAAATGGTACTATTAGGTTTTTAGAAGGAGATCTAGATGCAGCACTCTCAACTCTTAATGACAGAAACATGTTACCTTCAACTTGTTCTATTGTTAAATGTGTGAATTTCTTAGAAAGTCTTAACTGTTCACTATCATATTGGCCTCTTGGAGCTTGGCCTAAAAAATCCAGTAAATCTTGGTCTATTATAGGTTATCCTGAAAAAAGACACAAGTCAGATCCTAAGAGTAGGATCATTAACGTTTCAACAGATTTATGGGGAAACACACCACAAGAACTTGAAAAGCTACTAGGTATATTTTCTGATTTCTAATTAATTGCACATTATATGAAAATAATTGCGTAAATATTTTTTTATGTCAAATTATTTTTGTATATTAGTAGTATAATTAAAACAGTTAACCTAAAGTAGAGTTCATGCAGATCAAAATCAACAAACAACAAGAATCAGTTTTAAAATCAGCCCTAGAGGACTACATCGAGAATTTAGTCGGTCGTGGTGCTAAATATAATAGTGCGGTAGAAATTCTAAATACGATTAATTCCAGTGGATTGATTAATGAGGCTGAACGCATTCCTCGAGTTCTTGTTGAAAAACAATATATGTTCAGTTTCGAGGGTGGTGGTTGGAATACAGTTTGGGCTAAAACTAAACGAGGTGCTATACGCGCAGCTCTTAAAGAATACAAAGACTCTGAGGGTCTTAACCCAATTCCATCAAGTTTTCATTTAGCAACAGAAGAGTCTCTTGCAGGCGCAATGTCACTATTTCACTAATTGTTAATAACTTTTTAAAAAAGATTGTAAAAAAGTTTTCCAGTCTCAAAAAAAAGTGTTATATTAGCCTTATAATAAAAAACTAAAAAAAGAATCATATGTCAAAACAAATCACTTACCGCGAATTATCAGAAAATTTCATCAAGTCTAAATCAGAACGTGATTACAATGCGCTCTACGCGCGAGTAAAACCAGGCCTTCGTAACTATATTGCTAATGTAGTTAAGGACACAGAAGCCACTGATGACATCCTGACGAACACTCTGACTAAGATGTGGACTAAGATTGATCAATACGATCCATCATATCAAATCACAACATGGTTATATCGTATTGCATTCAATGAGTGTTTAGGTTGGATTCGTCAACGTAATACTAAATATAGTATTGAGGCTATGAAAGATTATGGTATTGAAATCTCTGATCAATATGCACACACATCAGCTCGTGATTTGCTTATTGAATATGAGCTTAAGACAGAAGCTGATTGGTTAGAAGAAGATCAAGATCTTACAGATCGTTATGAGTTGGCTTTAAATAATATTGATAATCTCAAACCAATGTATAAAGGTATTATCGAAGATCGTCTACTCAATCACATGAAATATGAAGATATTGCAGAGAAATATAATTTGCCACTTCAGACTATTAAGAACCGTATTCGTCGAGGTAAGTCAATTATCGCTGAAAATATGGGATATTGATTGAAACAAAAAATGAAACTTTTTAAAAGTTAATGATATATATAGTATATTAATACAAAACAACAAATGAAACGCAACAACTTACATATAAAATATTGTCTACAGATGATTAGCTGGATATTTAATCCGGGGATTAGTCATGGGCTTGCTTTATCTATAAGTTGATAGTATAATTATTTCAACATTTAGTTAAACCCAAGCCAATAAGCTTGGGTTTTTTTTTGTTTAAAACTTAAATGTATAAGTTGGTCTTGGAGGCCGGTAGATCTGCAAAATCTACGGAGTTGGTTCGATCCCAACCTTATACTCTGGATTTAGTTCTTTGACGTATTGGTAATGAATGGAGCAGTGGCAGATAAGGTTATTGCACTGGACTGAAAATCCAGAGGAGTTGGCTCGATACCAACCTGTTCCACTTAATAATGTCCTATGGTGTAATTGGCAACACGTCTAGTTTTGGTCTAGAAGAGTCGAGGTTCGAGCCCTTGTGGGACAACAATTCGGGATATAGTCTTGGGGTGAGACGCTTGCTTTGGGAGCAAGAGGCGGCAGGTTCGACACCTGCTATCCCGACAAAATTGTTAATAACTTTGACAAAATAATTGCAGAAAAGTTTTTTTATGTCAATCTAATTGATTATATTTACACTGTAATTAACACAATGGTTCTTTGACATCTTGGAAATAATTTAATAAAGAGGAGTTTTAAAAATCCGAATGTAGGTGAGTCTGCCATTAATAGAAATAGTACATTACAATTCTCTATATTAAACAAATAAGCAGATATCGTATAACGGTTATTACTCCAGACTTCCAATCTGGAGATCTCAGTTCGATTCTGAGTATCTGCTCAACGTACTTAATACTCCATAGAAATATGGTAAGCATCCGACAGTAACTTCGGACTGGCAATGTATTTAAGTAAGCGGTAAGGAAAAGACGAAAAACAATCATGAGGCCATTGGTTGGCGGCACCTCCCCAGGGTTGAGTTGAAATAGACTCTTTATGGCAAAGCTGAAATTGGTTCGAATCCAATCATGGTTACAAATAGAAGATTAGCTCAGTTGGTTCAGAGCAATTCGTTTACACCGAATAGGTCATAGGTTCGAATCCTATATCTTCTACAATAATGGGAGTGTTGAGCAACGGTTGCTTAGCGGACTGTAAATCCGTGGCCTTACGGCATTGGGGGTTCGAATCCCTCCACTCCCACTAAAATACATGTGTGGTGCAATGGTAGCATGCCGGTCTCCAAAACCGTTGATGGGGGTTCGAATCCCTCCACGTGTGCAAAAAAACATAGCGGGTTGGACTGGAGTTGGTTCCAGCTCGGTCTCATAAGCCGAATGACGTGGGTTCGAATCCCACACCCGCAACTAAAAACTTTGAAAAAAGTTGCTCAGAGATTTTTTTATGTCAAATCTTTGTTGTATATTAGCTATGTAATCATCCGGTTATAGTTTAATAATAGAGACAGAAAATCTTAATTAAAACTAGAAATTATGGAAAAGATGACAAAAGAAGAAAAAGAAGCAATTGCAAGAGAATTATTCGGCCATTTGGTTGACACTTGCGAAAGTTGTGAAAGAGAGTTAGGTGTTTGGACTGAAAACCCATTTGAGGCAGATGTTCGAAACGTAACAGTAATGGAGTTCTTATGTAAAGGGTGTTTTCACGATTTACAAATGGAAGTCTAGTTCTTTGACTTGATGGTTTATTGACCTCTTAGCTCAGTTGGCTAGAGCACCTCACTTTTAATGAGGGAGTCCAGGGTTCGAGTCCCTGAGGGGTCACACTCGTTCACTATTCTTAAGCGTTCACTCACAATGAACATGTGAAAATAGTGAACACACATGGTGTCTGTAGCTCAGTTGGTTAGAGCGCTTGATTGTGGTTCAAGAGGTCGTCGGTTCGATCCCGATCAGTCACCCAAAAAAATTAAATATTTTTCTGGAGCTAGTGAAACTAACAGATATTGTAAAGTATAATAAGTATAACAAATGAAAAACGAAAGTTCTTTGATTTATTGGTAAGAAAGAGATGCCGCGGTGGTGAAATTGGTATACACGAGGGACTTAAAATCCCTTGGGCAGTAATGTCCGTGTCGGTTCGAGCCCGACCCGCGGTACAAAGTAGGGGAGTTAAACGTAAAATCCTAAGGATACAATCGACGGATTGCTTAGGTTGGGACCTTCAGCGCGCATGAAGGTGAAGCCCCTCGAATATGGACCCATAGCATAATTGGATAATGCAACACACTTCTAATGTGTAGACTCCAGGTTCGAATCCTGGTGGGTTCACAGAGGTTTCTTTATTCCTTATAAAAATAAAGAAAGTATTAAATTGCCCCCATAGCTCAGTTGGCCAGAGCAGCGCATTTGTAATGCGCGGGTCGTTGGTTCGAATCCGACTGGGGGCTCAAATTTAAAATGATTAATTGGGTCCTGGTACGCTCTGGAGAAATTCAACGACAGGGTCTCGGCTGGCAGGAGGTCTCTGATCCAGCCCAAACGCGAAAGTAGCTCAGCCGGTAGAGCATCAGTTTACCAAACTGAGGGTCGCCAGTTCGAACCTGGTCTTTCGCTCATTGAGATAGGGGATATCTCGAGACGTAGTGGTCTTTAAACACTGAGGATACAGCCTCGCGACTCCTTCATTAATAGAAACGAGTGAGGTCTTGGAAAGATGGGTGTGACACGACCCCACCAAGTAGTGTGACTTTTGGTTTTATGTGGTAAGACACTAATGAGTTTGTTTAGAGGAAACTAAACCGTTAAAATCCAGTCATCCAAGTAGTCCCATTGGGTGCAAATTTTGGTCTGGTAGTTCAGTTGGTTAGAATACCTGCCTGTCACGCAGGGGGTCGCGAGTTCGAGTCTCGTCCAGACCGCCAAAATAAAATTAGAGGGGTAGTGAAGCTGTAATAGATGGTGGTGTTAAAATGACGAAAAAGGGTTTGGAGTAGTCAGAACGTAAACAAATCATCTATCAGAAACCCCGAAAGACCCGAAGCCTCTCTTAATTGCTCCGTTCGACAAGCGGTTAAGTCATCGCCCTTTCACGGCGAAGTCACGGGTTCGATTCCCGTACGGAGTACTTTTATCGGGATGTGGCGCAGTTGGTAGCGCGCTGCGTTTGGGACGCAGAGGCCCCAGGTTCGAGTCCTGGTATCCCGACCATGCCATGCAAGTATTCCTCCTTAGCTCAGTTGGTTAGAGCATCTGACTGTTAATCAGAGGGTCGCTAGTTCGAGTCTAGCAGGGGGAGCAATTTAGTCATTTAGCTCAGTTGGTTAGAGCACCTCGCTGATACCGAGGGGGTCACTGGTTCGAGTCCAGTATTGACTACAAATCGAAGCACGTCTTGTATCCCCTCAAGCTTATACCTTGTAGAAAGGGTAATTGGTTACATGCGAGTTCGAGTCTCGTCTGGACGACAGTTTAAGAAACTATATTATTTTTTACCAATATGACAAACATGGATAAACTAAAGAACTGGATTATTACAAAACTCTTAATAGAGCTTCCATTCATTTGGTTAAAATGGATTAAATCACCTAGAAACTTTTGGAATTCATTGTAATAAATCAACGATACATATGTTAGATAATACATATACATGAAGACATACATAATTTATTTAAGCGGTAATGATTTTTCAGTGAAGATGGCAAAAGAAGCCAGTCAATCGCTAGATAAATTCGATATAAAATACGAACTATTTGACGGTGTAGTTGGTTCAAAGGGCATTGATGTCTTAGAATCATATGGTATCAAACCATCCGCATATGTTAAAATGGAACATTGGACCAATGGTACTATTGGTTGTTTAGCAAGTCACTATATGTTATGGGACATGTGTGCTGAACAAGATGAACCATTTTTAATCCTAGAGCAAGATGCAGTTGTAGTTAGAGATCCTAGAGATTTATTAGAAGATATTGATCGAGTATGTCATTTAGATTCATATTTACCATTTAGTAGTTCTGCAGATGGTGAAGAACATTTTAATGCATATAACGCCAGCATGGAAAATTATGAACCAGGTGTACACAAACACCCTGCTAGTAAATTCTATGAAAGTAATGCAATTACTGGTAATACTTTTAGAGGTGCATATGCGTACATTATGAAACCTGATGGAGCAAAAGATGTTTTAGAATTTATTAAAAAACACGGAGCATTTCCAGCAGATGCATGCTTATGCGAGTCTGCAACCTTTTTACAAAGGGCTAACAGTACACATGTTAGACTAAATCCATTCTTTAACAGATTAGATGTTCAAAGAAAATTCTCAATGAGGAACGATTCATTCAAATAAAAATATTTTGCAAACTAAGATATATATGATAAGCAAGAGATACGCATGTTTCTTGCTAAAAAATAGTGCAATTATTATGAAAAAAATTGTTAATTGGATTACTGGATTGTTAAAAGACGAGAAGGGTACACCATCATCAAAAAGATTCATCGGTATTTTGTCAGGTATATCACTTTGTGTGACATTATTTGCCAATCAATTTACAGATGAACACATCGCACCTTCACCTGTATTAATTAATGCAGTTGCTGCTTTAGCATTCGGTGCTTTAGGACTTGCGTCAGTAGATAAAATCTGGGGCAATAAAGGTAATAATCAAGATTAATGACTAACGAGTTTGATCTTGGCAAAGTAGTCTCTGATGAGTACAGAAAACTTCTGGAACACGAGACTAAAAGACCATGGGGTGGCGCAGTAATAGGTTCACAAAAAAGAATTCATGATTGGGCAAAACTACATGGTTGTAATTCTATACTAGATTATGGATCTGGTAAATCTGATTTTTTAATTTCAATCAATCAGGACTTTCCTGATCATGGGTTTCAAATTAATCAATATGAACCGGCAAGACCAGAGTTTTCAATGGATCCACCTGTCAGTGATATGACTATATGTGTTGATGTTTTAGAACACATCGAACCCGAAAAACTAGATGCAGTCCTAGATCACATATATCAAAAAACAAACAAGATATTTTATTTTAAGGTTTGTTTATTACCAGCGCAGGGTACATTAGCCGATGGCAGAAATCTACACTTAATCATTGAAGATAAAGAATTTTGGCTAGATAAACTATCTAAATATTATACGCTAGAAGATATAGTATTTACTAGAGGGCATGTTTGGGGATTAGGAATAAAGAAGTAATTAAATTAAAATCCAGCTATATGCTGGATTTTTTAGATATATAAAGTATAATATAATAATACATTTTATGTCAGAAGAAATAAACAAGTCAGTAGGTGATGAAAACCTAGGAGCATCTGCAGGGGCAAGTGCCGGAACAGAAGTAACAGATACTTCAGTATCGGCTGGAGCACAAGCGGGAGCTGAAGCACATGCTGGTGTAGAAAACACAGATACAATTGGTGACTTTGAACTTAAACAGGAAGCACATGCAGATGCAGAAGCACACGTAGAAGCTGGCGCTGAAACTGGATTCGATGGTAGAAATGCCAAAGTAGAAGCTGGAGCAGAAATTGGAACATCAGTAGAAGTTGGTGCATCTAATACAGTAAAAAATGGAGATATTTCAAATGAAACCGAAGTTCATGCAGGAGCTCAAGCAAGTGCTGGAGTATCGGCTGGTGGACAAGTTGGTATGGATGGAGCAGAAGGACATGCAGGAGCAGTAGCTGGAGCATCAGTTGGAGTTGGAGCATCTAATACAGTATCTGATGACGATGGTAATAGTGCTGAAATTGGAGCTGGAGTATCAGCCGGATTTCAAGCAGGAGCCTCAGTTGGCGGTGGAGCTACGATGGATGATGGAGTTGCAACAGTCGGCGTTGATGGAAAAGTAGCACTTTTAGTTGGAGTTGATGTAGATACTTCAGTAAGTGTTAATACTAATCCGGCGCAAGAAGCGGCTCAAAAACTAGCAGAAGAAACAGCAGAAAAACTTAGATTAGACGAAGCCGCAGCAGAATCTAAAAGACAAGCAGATGCAGCCGCAGCAGAATTACAAAGAAAAAAAGATGAAGCAGCTAGAGCAGCTCAACCAGTTGTTCAACCTATACAAGATGCTGGTAATGCTGTCGGCAATGCTGGCAAAAAAGCTGGTAACATAATTGGTGGTATCGGTAGTAGTAAGAAGAAGAAAAAGAAATAATATAAATTATGGAAAGATTTAATAGTATGCGAGACTTTGAGAACGAGGTTCTAAAAAGAGCTCTAGCCAAAAAAAGTACTAAAAGTATATGTGGTACTAAGTGTCAGTCAAATACGCCGAAAGCAAAGGTAAGAACTCACAAAGAAAAAGATTCAGTTCTACATATACAAGCATCTAACTTATCTACAGTAGCAAACCAATATTTAAACGATCATTTAAAAAGCACCAAGCGAGTTGCTCAAACCATTGATTTATCACTTATTGGCGAAGATGGTTCAAGGGTTACGATTAAAAGATCTAATCAATCAGGTTCATCAAGTGAAGTTAAAACTACAATGTCAACTTCTATCAAAATAGAGGGAGATGTGAGTTATGGCGCAGCAAATCTAAGCTCTACGGCCACTGCGTCTTGGGGAAAAGATCAAACCAATACATCATACGAAAAAGAACAAAGTGAACAAGAATGTGTTTTTACATTTAAAAAACAAGAGGACTCTATAATGGAAATATACCATAATACGTATTCATGTTCAGAATCACCAATTCTAGATGTAATGTATACCTGGGATAAAGTAACTGTTAGGGTTGCTTGTACATATAAGGGTGAAAATGGAGAACCATATGATAGTGGTAATCCAACTAGAATAGTAACTAGAACATACGATATGCAAGACTTAGGGTTTGTAAATGGTAGAGTTATGATTAAAACACCAGTTATATTTGATTACTCTCAAGTAGACGAATGGCCAAGTATTTGTGAAAAGGCAAAAATAAAAAGGGCAGACATAAAGCGTCCAGTGCCGCCAACATTAAAAAAATAAATTATGAAACTCGTCGATATAGTTAAAAGAATGTTAGTAAGTAGAGTTATACTCAGTTTTACTATTGTATTCTCGTTTTTTGGTGTAATCATCGGCATCGGACATGCAATGCATACTGACACTGAAATATCTGGCGAGTGGAAAGAAATATTGCTCTTATTATTAGGGGCGTTAATTGGAGCTTTTGGTAAAGTGGTTGATCACTGGTTTAAAGACTCTGATAAAGACAAACAACTAATCGAGGAGATTAGTAAAAAAAATAACGATGAAGTATGATTTTAAGAAAAGGAACAAAAGGAAATGAAGTTAAACAGCTACAAGAATTCTTGGGTACGTCAGCAGATGGTATCTTTGGTTCAGGAACTGAAACTGCAGTTAAAAAATGGCAGTCCAAAAATGGTCTTACTGCTGACGGCATTGTGGGTCCTGCCACTTGGGATGCTATGGGTCTGGCTACTACTGATGATTCAGAAAAAGTTTACACAACAAAAAATGGATTAATAATTAATAGACACTTTTTACCAAAGGGTGAATATTTAGAAGGTCCAACAAAAAAAGAATACTTATTCTTACACCACACCGCTGGTTGGAATAACCCTTATAAAACAATAGACTCATGGGGAAGAGACACTAGAGGAAGAGTGGCAACTGAGTTTGTTTTAGGTGGGCAGAAGGTTAATGATAATGATACACAATATGATGGTGTAATGGTTCAAGCATTTCCAGAAGGTGGCTATGGTTGGCACTTAGGAAAAAACGGATCTCAACATATGCATAATTGTTCAGTAGGAATTGAAGTAAATAATTTTGGTTATATCAAGGATGGTAAAACATATGCTGGAACTATTGCACATAAAGATCAAATAGTAACATTAGCAAAACCATTTAAAGGTTTTAAAGATTGGCACAGATATTCTGATGCTCAAATAGAATCACTAAGACTTTGGATGCACTTTATTGCAGAAAGAGATGGAATTGATATTAGAGCAGGTTTACCTGCATTAGTTAAAGAAAAAGGAGCGGGGGCTTTTGAATTTAATGAAGATGCATATTATGGTAAAGTAAAGGGTGTTTGGACACATACCAATACGAGAAAAGATAAGTTTGATATGTTTCCACAGCAAGAACTATTAGATATGCTGATGGGCCTCTAAATTGTTAATAACTTTCACAAAAATAAATCACTAAAAGTTTTTTTATGTCAAATAAAAGGTTTATATTTACACTATAAATAACAAACATTATGACACTTAGATTCGGAAAGTACAAAGGACAACAATTTGAAAACACGCCACAATCATATCAAGATTGGTTAATGAAGCAAGATTGGTTTAAAGCACCTAAAAAAGAAATTCCATTACATAGACAATCTTTAGATGGGTGGGATGGTTATAGTAAATGGGGAGAAGCTATTGAGGATGCAATATTTGCTAATGATTGCTTAGACCAAGATTTGACTAATGATGAACTATATCTAAAATATAACTAAGAGACAACCGTTTAAAGTTATAGAAAATTGTTAATAACTTTTTTGAAAATAATTAGCCAAACATTTTTTTGTTTGGCTTTTTTTGTGTATATTAGTAGTATAATTAAAAGATAAACAAATGGCAATACCTAAAATTTACAAACATGGCATCGAGATCACTAAACCTTGGTCTAAAGAGATGTATGAGTACAACGAAAACATTAAAGAGATTATGATCAAAGAGATCACATTTTCTATTAATGCGTTACAAAACGAAGAGACTGCCCAAAAGTTGGCAAAAATCATTAATCCTTATGGGTATGGTGAAGGTTATAGCCTAGAAGATATGAAGGCTGATATGCTCAATAATGTAGAATATGTTGAAACATATTGGTTAGCTCAGATCTGGGACGAGTTGATCGATGCTGAATTTGTACAACCAATCTTTGGTGAAGGTAATGAAGTTTACCACATTATTGGCTTTGAATCTGCTGAAGAAATTAAAGAACTAAGAACTAAATTTGCATAATATGTATACAGACTTTAAATTGATTCAAGAATTTGTTGATGCCTCAAATGCTAGCAATTCTAATACTGATAAATTAAATGTGCTCAAGACTTATGGTCAACACGAAGTGATTCGTAAAGCACTCAATTACACATATGATACCTTTAAACAGTATGGTGTAACTTCGGCTAATTGTATTAAAAATGAAGATCTTGTTGGGTTTCCTAATACTTATGGTGACTTCTTCGGCTTGTTAGATGATCTCAATAATCGAGTTGCAACAGGTCACAATGCTATCGCTAATGTAAATCAATATGTTAGAGAGAATTATCAGTTCAAAGAACTTATTTACAATATTCTAGATCGTAATCTAAAGACTAGAGCAACTGCATCTACTATTAACAAAGTGATTCCTAATCTTATCCCAACATTTGATGTAGCACTCGCTAAAGCGTTTGATGAGAAAACTCAAAAGAAAGTTAATTGGAATGATCGTTGGTTTGTTAGTCGCAAGTTAGATGGAGTTAGATGTATTTGTATTATTGATGGTGATGGTGAACCTAAATTTTATTCTAGAGCAGGTAATGAATTCATAACGCTTGATAATCTAAAAACAGATATTAAAGCAATGGGTCTAAAAAATACGGTACTTGATGGTGAAGTCTGTATTGTAGATCAAAGCGGAGATGAGGATTTTGCAAGCATTATTAAAGAAATTAAACGTAAAGATCATACTATCATAAATCCTTTTTACTGGATGTTTGACATGTTGACAATGGAAGAGTTTAGTAATAAGACTTCTGAAACTACATTTGGACATCGAATTGGTAATTTGCTTAATCTACAACAAAGTTCAAAATTTATTGGAGTTTTATACCAAGAACTCTGCGATGATCAAGTCTTTACTGAAATGATGTCTAAATCAAAAGAAGGCGGATGGGAAGGCTTAATGCTTCGTAAAGACACTACATATAAAGGTAAGAGATCTGATGAAGTACTTAAGGTAAAACAAATGCACGATGCAGAATATGTAGTGGTTGATCTTGAAAATGATGTGCATCGAGTTATTGTAGATGGTGCTGAGGTAGAGGAACTGATGCTAAAGAATGTTATTATTGAACACAAAGGAAATCAGGTACGAGTAGGTAGTGGATTTAGCCACGAACAGAGACGCCACTACTTTGAAAACCCTAATGATATTCTTGGTAAACAAATTACAGTACAATATTTTGAAGAATCACAAAGTAAGTCAGGAGAATACTCATTGAGGTTCCCAGTTATTAAAGCAGTTTATGATACTGCCAGGGATTTTTAATACATATAGTAGGTAAACTTAAAAACACTTATTAGATTTGAAGATATTCGTAGCACCACCTAAAGGTGAAATAGAAGGGGAAACATATGTTAATTGGGTTGAATCGATGGGATACCAACCTGTTATATTAGATCTTAGATATAAAAAAATTAATGCTCCATTATTATTATGTGGTGGTGCAGATATTGGTAAAAATTTAGAAAGAGATCAAAGAGAAATTAATTGGATTAAAATGGCGATTGAAGCCAAGCAGCCAATTATTGGTATATGTCGGGGTATGCAAATCCTAAACCATTATTTTGGTGGAACTGTATCAGACCTGGCCGATAGAGTAGTTGAGTATCATCAAAACGATGAATTTTCAGATGATGTAGATCACAGCGAAAGAGAATCACAATTTCATTTTGTAAAAGACTTGGATGACACCTTATTTGAAGTTAATTCCAGACACCATCAATGGTGTTCCACCGTCGCTGATAATTTTAAAGTAACACATATGTCTTTTGAAGGTAACTACATACCAGAATCGATTGAAGATGAAGTACTTAAAATTATTGCCGTTCAATGGCATCCAGAAAGAATGGAATGTCCTAAGATTTTGGACTTATTTAAACATGTGAAACATAATAATAATATTTAGTATAATAATAAAATAGATTATGGGAGGATATTACATATCGGATGATTTTAGAACAAATCCTAAAAGCTTAATTCCAGGTGGATCAACAGTAGTTGTTGAAAATTATGATGGTACAATTAAAGCTTATGATAAAGTCAAGAACACCACTGCATATATAAATGCTATTATCAAAGATTCAAAAATAAAATCAATCTCAGTTAATGGTGAATTAGCATGGAAGAGAGATAAATAATCAAAAAAGGAATAAGCATGCAAATACCTAAGAAAATACACCAAGTTTGGATTGGATTTAAAGAGGCTCCAGATTGGTGTAAGAGATTTGGAGAAGAGATGCAAGCAATGCATCCAGATTGGGAATATAAGTTATGGACACATGATGACATTTTTAATGATCTTTACAAAGATGATCCATTTTTACAAAACTACGTAAAAGAACCCGAAGTTTATAAATGGGCTTTCATTGCAGACAGGGTTAGACTCCTGCTGTTAAGAGATTTTGGTGGAATTTATTGTGATTTAGATGCTAAGCCTATTAGGTCATTTAATGAAATATGTGCACAACTTTCACCTCAACATACTTTCTTTGCAGGTATGAAACCATCACAAGAAAATAATACCCTGATTGATTGTACAATATATGGTTCTACTCCAAATAGTAGAATAATTTTAGAATGTTTATCAGTCTATGATACAATTTATTGGGCACATGGTTGTAAAACTTTTAATAATAAAATTATTGAAAAAATGGAAACAGATGTTGCACTCTTTGGTTATGAATACTTTTATGATAATAAAGTAACTGACAAGACCATTATTTTACATGATGTTGAAGAGACTCGATTATTCTCATGGGTAGATGATGATCAATATAAGAAAAACTGGTAAATATGTACGGACAATCAATAGAAAATAGTTATAAGTTATTGGCAGGTGAAGCTACATTTGAACAATTGCTAATGTGTATATGTTATTTAGTTATCGACGAGGATCAAGAATTTCCAGAAGATAAATTACCAGTCTTTTTTATAGAACCCGGTAAAAAGCCAGAATTGGATGAGATTGACGAAATGATGCGGTATTTTGAAAATCAAGAAGATTATGAAAAGTGTCAATACCTAAAGGAGTTTAAGCTTAAACTCTAAATTGTTAATAACTTTTTTGAAAATAATTAGCCAAACATTTTTTTGTTTGGCTTTTTTTTGTTATATTAGTAGTATAATTATAAAAGATAAAACATATGAATGTAGTAGACCAAATTGAAATTGTAAGAAATACAGTATTGAATTATTTTAATGAGCATGGAGAATACACTGGGATTTCAAACTTGAGTGAATCTGAAAAGAGTCACATTATTGAAATAGGAACCTCAATTCTTTGTACTAAATGGGCCATTGGATATGAAGGTGGTGGCTTTGTTCAAGCATTTGTCAGCAATGATTTAATGGGAGCTATCGGAAGAGCGGATGGAACTTCCTATAAAGGTTTTAAATTCTTCGCAAGTTTAATGTATAATGTTGGTGCACCTAGCGCCTTATTTAATTAAAAGATAAAGCCCATGATACGAGAAAAACAAACACAGAGTCAAACCATTATTGACTTAACAGGACCTCAGGGTAATGCATTCTTTCTTTTAGGAACTGCTAAAAACTTTGCAGGTCCATTAGGTTTAGATGGAGATGCTATTTGTAAAGAAATGCGTGAGTCTGGCTATGAGAATTTATTACAAGTATTTGACAAGTACTTTGGTGATTTTGTAATTTTAGAAAGATAATTATGAAAAAGATTTATACATTTCCACCACACGAACATTATGGTGAAGTATTTGGTATTGCCAATACTCTAAGTGGTCTATATGTTTGTCCAGGTTGGCACAAGGTGCCAGATGGTACTACCAGGGATCAGATTAGGTTTAGTAAGAGTACTAAGGTAGTTAAACCTAAAGACGAACCTATTATCACTAAAACTGCTAATAAATCATGGCAAGTAGAATCGTCTAAACCTGGAAAATTCTATGAAGTATCACAAGTTAATGGTACTTGGTCATGTGATTGTCCAGCAATGAATTTCTTTAGAGGTGACTGTAAACACATTAAAGCTAAAAAAAGTGAAAATATTTTAGTTTAAATTTTTTTATGTCAACGGAATTGTGTATATTTATAATGTAATTAAAAAGCAAACAACATGCATAACATTAGTACTTTAGTCAACATCATTAAGCAAGAAAACCCACAAGCAGTTAAGTCTGTGTTAGAGAATCGTAAAAATGTAAATCAGAAAGCTTTAGACTTTCTTTATATCCTTCCTATCGAAGGTGTAGAAATCACTAAAGATGATATGGGAATGGCTACTTGGTTTTATATTAAACGTAATGATAAGACTATTGCTTCTCAGTTCTTTTGGAATGAAGGAGAGTATGATGCTGAAGGTAACCACTCTCTTTATGACGAGTATGGGTTTAGCCTAAAATAATTGCATAAATATTTTTTTATGTCACCGGAATTGTGTATATTAGTAGTATAATTAAAAACAAACAACATGTCAACAGAATTAAAATCACTTAAAGGCCAATTTCACAGTCAAAAGACAAATGAAATGGAGAACACTGAAATGTCATTGACAAGATTCAGTGGAGGTAAAGAAGGTATGAAAGTACAATTAACGATGAGATCTCAAGATGATTTCTTTACTCACATCACTCTTAATAAAAAAGAGATCCAGAAGTTAATCAAAGAACTTCAAGAAAACTTTGAACTATAAAAATAGAAACATGATAACATTTAACGACCTTCTTTTTAAAGACCACTTTCACATGATTAACGCGCATCATGTATTCGATAACGATTGGGAAATCTCAGTTTCAGCAGGTTCTGGAAACTACTGCACGCCAAGAGAAGATTTAGGACAACCTGAATTATTCTCATCATTTGAGATTGCAATCTTTAATCCAAAGGGAGACTTTGCAACAGGTGAAGTTTTACAAATTAACGATGATGTAGCTGGATGGCAAGGAAGAGAAGATATTAATAACATTATAGAAATGATAATAGCACAATAATATGAATAAATTAGAAACACTTAAATGCATCGAGTTAACCTCACAGCAACAAGCAGACAATGGTACAATTTGTTATCACGATCCCGTTACTAAATGTGATTATCTTTCATATGAATCGGGTTACATTCGCAGAAGCTACAAGACTCGTTCTTGGCGCACAGGTAAAGTCATCGAGACTATCTATCAACTGAACCCACAACGTCGAGTTGAACACACCAGCCAATACAATGGGCAACCGTATGAAGTAACAGAACGTGTGATGATCAAAGATCCACAAGAACGTCTTGATAGATTAGCAAAAGCTGTTGCTAATTACCGTAATACAATTAAATCTTATAAAAATAACTAAAATGTCAGAAAACGAAAAAAACCTAACACCAGGCGAACGCAAACTTCTTAATAGTCTAAACACTAAAGCAAATCTTATTCTTGAATTTGAAGAGATATGCCGAGCACAGAAGATTCCATTTAATAAAGAATATATTTACACATTAGAAGAGGATGATCTGCGAGCTATTATACACAACTTTTCACCAGAAGGTCAAGCTAAGATTAAAAAAATGATTAAGTATGAAACTAAATCAGAAGACTAGCATATAAAAAATGTCTTTAAGTTAGAAGAAAGATTAGGACTCTTAGCTCAGTTGGTTAGAGCGGCTGACTCATAATCAGTAGGTCGCAGGTTCAAGCCCTGCAGGGTCCACCAGATAAAAAATAAAATGGAAAAGCAAGAAGAATTTCATCATACATGCAGTTTATGCGGTGAAAAAATACCAAGCGGTTTAAGACTAACTAATATATGTGTAGACTGCTTAATTAAACCGAAACAAAAATGGAGAATAACATTTATATCAGATACGCATACAAAACATTGGCAATTAGAGGGCCAATTACCAGGTGGAGATCTATTGATCCATGCCGGTGACATTATGAACAGCGGTTATGCTAATTATGAAGTAGAAGAATTTTGCGAATGGTTTGCAGGTCAAAAGCAATATGATAAAAAGGTATTTATTGCTGGTAATCATGACAGAGCTTTTGAAAATAAGCCAGATCAAGTTAAATCTATATTAGATCAGTTTCCTAATCTAATCTATTTAGAGGATAAAATGCTTGGTCTATATAGTTTAGATACTGATAAATCTGTTAAAATTTATGGAAGTCCTTGGCAACCTGAATTTTATAATTGGGCATTTAACTTACCAAGACGTGGCCAAGATTTAATGAGAGTATGGAATCAAATTCCTGAAAACACTGACATTCTTATTACACATGGTCCACCACAAGGACATTTAGATATTAGTGGACCTCCATATAATGAAGGGGATTTAGGTTGTGAATTGTTAAGAGTTAGGGTAGATGAGATAAAACCCAAGATTCATGTGTTTGGGCATATTCACGGAGGCTATGGATATAAATTCCATAACGGTACTCACTTTATTAATGCTTCGATCCTAAACGAAAGATATGAATATGTGAATAAGCCGTTAACAGTAGATTGGGATCCTGAAACTAATGAATTAACATTTATATAATTAATATGAAACGTAATAATAAATTCTATACACCACCAACATTTAAACAACGACTAACTAGTCTGAAATATTCATTCTTATTTTGGAAGGGTCGTAAGAAAGGAATGATTCACACACGCAGATTAGAGTGGAGTGATTTGCGCTACATTTTCTTTCCAAGTAGATTGGACAAGTATGGTTATTTAGGCATCACATTCTATAGAGAAAGCGAAATGACTAAAGTGCTTCGTCCACTTGTGCTTGCAATGGATTATGAAGCCAAACCTTTCTGGTGTCCACGTT
>Ga0208897_1000301_pt1 | contig 23568 bp, 25 predicted proteins | sample ColrivemetaGS697_FD_187594 | JGI IMG/M metagenome (GOLD analysis project Ga0208897, IMG submission 187594) | Estuarine microbial communities from the Columbia River estuary, USA - metaG S.697 (SPAdes) (version 2) | ecosystem: Environmental > Aquatic > Marine > Intertidal zone > Estuary | place...
GCATGTATTAGCAAGTGTAGACGTTGCTTGTCTGAATTGTTTTTTACATCATGTTCGTAATGTATGTTTAGCACTAGTGGTACACCTGGTGCATAGGGCAACTGTTTTCCGTTGTGTGTAAACACACTGCCTTCGGGCCATGTAATACAAATGTTTATAGGCTCTAACCAATTTTGATCTGGTACGTCAATATGTGGTGCAATATATCCGCCTGGTTCAATAACTAGGAAACGTACATCGTCAATACGTGCTAGTGGTAATGTGTTTATCCATTCCATTGTCTTAGGACACTGTGCGCCTATGTCTGTTACAGTCTTGCGTTCACGCTTTCCGTATTCCCAATGACTGTTTGTTTGTTTTGAGCCAATGCCATATAGTGTAACTGCCTTCCAGTCTTTATGACCGTCTTCAGGTCGATGTATGATTATTGAATCTTTTACTGCTAGGTATTCTTGTTCAATAACGTCAACAGGAACTTTCCAGTTCATGTGTACATATTCTACATCACTATCTCTACTGTACGCCGTCATAATAAAATGCTCCTCGCCACAACAGTCTATCTTGCTGTTTGCCGTCTACTTCTGGAAACGGTTGACGTTTATGTAGTGCTTGAGTTTGATCAAACAACATAAGGTCACCTGTTTTCCAATCATGACTGTATTGATATTTTAAATAATGTTCAACTAAAAAGTCATATAATTCTTTCCATTCGTCTTTAGGTATATCGTTAAAACCTGCAACATTTAAGAAAGGAAAATACAATCCTTTTTGTCCTGTAACATTATGAGAATGAACAAGTGGCTTATAAACATATTTCCATCTTGCACCTTCTACACTAAATGCTTCTTTTCTACGTAGCATTGATTGATAGATAGGACCTTTACTGCGATGTCTACCTTGTATATTATGTAAGTCTTTTGCTTCATCGGCGGTAACTTGATCTTCTCCAATTGTATATGCTCTGTTGTCATTAAGTATACGAGGTTGTTCTGTGCGTGTAATCAAATGTTCAAAGTCGCTTCTATGAAAACTTCTTACATCACTTGTAAGCATTAAAAATGTATTTTCAATTTGTTGTTTTATATCTATGGGTAAATCTTTGTATGCTTTAACACCATTTAAGAATATAGTATCGCATCTATCTTTTGTAGGAACAACACAATACAATGTTACACAGTCCTCAGGATCAAGTGCAAGTGTGCCGTTACAATGCCATTCAAGTTCACCTCTTGGAAATATACCACGCTTGCCTCCTAGTTCAGGCATAGCACGATTTGTTACATATTGTATTTGGTGATGATCAGGATCTTCGTACCAAGCATGATGCTGTGTCTTGTCTCCCCATAGAGCAAGTATTCTAGCATACTCATCTTTTGTAAGTTCTTGATTGCGTAGCAATACATTTGAATGATAAGCAGTTAATTTTGCTACATTCTTAATCTGTTCGTCTGTACACTTCTTTAAATCTATATCAAGGGTTTTGTGAATATTCATGATGATCTTTATGGTTACCTTCTAATGGTGCTATTAAGTTAATCCATAAATTGTTTATAGGGCCTTGTAAATTATGTCCAAATAAATTTAATATTCCAAAGCCAAGATAGGATAGAACTATTAGCATTGTGTTTATTATAACAGCATTCCAACCAAAAGTCAAGAAAGAAATTACCCAATGAGCAATAAAAATGTAGGTTCCGTACTTATGAAAGAACATAACTCTTGGATTGCGAAGTAAATCTACAAGAAACTTACGTGGAATACTGTCTACAGTCCACAGACTAAACAATATTACATACCAAGGATGATTTCTTGAACTGTGTGGATCTTTATCTGTATCAGCAAATGCATGGTGCATACGATGCACACCTGACCAAGTAAGAGCACTTCTTCCGCCACATAATAATCCTATGTATAGTAATACAATTTCAACTAGTGAATTTGAAGCATAAGACTTATGAGCAAAATATCTATGATAGCCGTAGGTTATGCCTACGAGTGCAAGCACCCAATACGCAATATATCCGTAAACTAATATCATTTTATTGTTCCCTTTTATATACTTACTTATCTGTATTCATCTTAGTAAAAATACTGAGTCCAATTTTACGTGTAATTCCTACTTTATTAAAATCGCTCGAACAATGCAAATTAAGACTATCAAATTCAATCATACTTCCTATTTGCCAAGGAAAATATCTATTAACACTTAGTCCTTCTAGCCACTTAGGTTTGAGATGAGTAAGATATTGTAATTGTAGATCATCTAAACCACAACTTGCTTGGTCTTCTACATCTGTGTAATCTGTTAAAAATGTATTATAGTGTACTGGCTTGCCTGTTACATCTTCACCGTTAACAAACTTTGCAGGGCCGCCATAGTAACTTTGATCAAATACAAAAAACTTTGCTTTGTCACTAGTGTTGCCTTCTACATATAAAGGAATAACAAATGCTTTGTAGCATTGTGGATAATCAAAACTATCATCGTTGTGTATAATGTGTGGCTTTTCTACATCAAAGTAATGTGCAGAACGTACACTAAAGTTGCCATACAAATATCGCAACATTTTTAATATATGATCTATTACACCTTCGCCTTCTTTAATATAAAGAACTTTTGGACCTGTTTCTTTTTGTTCAATATTGTTGCTAGTATTATAATGATCTAACAACGTATCAACATCACGAGGGTGTAGTATATCCCAAAGTTGTTTAGGATCACTTTGTGTATTCTTAATTGCTGTTATTTGTTCTTGTGTTCTCATATTTTAAATACATCTGTAAAACTTGGGTTGCCTTCTGTAAATTTTTGCTTTCTACTAGGCTGAACTACATCAGGTGTATAAGGTACATTTTTAACTTTATCAGTGCGTGGGTCAAAATATGTTGCGGCGTTTGAGCCGTAACCAACTCCTATGATAAAAATTGGCGGAGTAGGTGAACTAATAATTTCCATTGCGCCTTCAGGATCATTACAACAGTTTTGACTTATTCCTGTATTGTATCCTCGATTTTGTAAACCAAGCATAATATATGTTGATAATATACCTGCTTCAAATGCATCCATTTGTAACACAGTTTTTTCTGATCTTCTATATACAGGATCATATCTTGTTTCTAAATCTACAACATCTCTAAAACCTATTCCAATAATCCAAGGTGCTAATACTTGGGGATTTCCTAAATCTCTTTCTAAATCATGAGACGTATTTCTATGACAAATAGTCATAAGTTGTTTACGTTTTTCTACGTCATCATTTTTATATAATGTTACGGTATAAGGATACATAAGATTTTTTGTAGGAACATTCATATATACTTCTTCAAACACTTCTACAATGGCTTCTTTAGATATTTCTTTATCATAGTTCCAAGCAAAATAATTTCTGCGTGATTCTATAAGTTGTTGGTATTCCATTATATCTTCCTTTTAGGTATTTTGCTATCAGCACTTGATACACAACTGTTTGTAATACAAGGCATAGCTTTGTCAAATAATTTAAAGCCTGTTTCAATATTACCTAGCGGAACATCTCTACAACTGTAACTGCGTTTAATACTACCATCTGGCTCACGTATAATGATGCCTTGGTATCCTGCATTACAATTCCAACCTTTAAACTTATTAAAATTAAAAGCATTAAATCTTTCTGCTTGGTCCATATAATATTTATTTCCCTTTGAATCTTCCATTTCAATTTGAAAGTGTGGAGGAATAGTTTCTTCTGTATTGAATTGATTCCATGTTTTAAAATTAGCTTTAGGACGGTTTGACCACTTGCGTTTACTTTCTGTATAAGCACGTTGTGGCATACCATTATATAATTTTTCTAATTGTTCTTTAGTATATCCGTCGACAACAAAACTTGCTGTTGGATCACTCATAGGCTTTAGGGTTACGTTAATACCTTGCTCATGAAAGAACAATGCATTCTCCCAATCACGTTCAAACCAGTCAGGTACCATAACCATGTTTATTGTAACTTGTACATCATGCTCTTGACAGAATATTAACTTGTCTGCGAACTCTTGCATCTTAACAGGTGTGTTTACAGATTCTGTATGTAGGCTTGCTGTTATACTTGCCCTATGAAATGCTTTTGCATACTCTACATAAGTTTCAAACCACTTCATTTTGCGACTGCAATTTGAAGTCATATGTATACTTGTATAGTTTGTGTTTTCTACATCATCAGCTAGGTATTTAAGAATGTCTAAGTACCCTGGATGAAAAGTAGGCTCGCCGCCACTAAGACTAAAGTGAAAACTATTAAAGCCGTTCTCACGAGCTTGACGTTTTATTTCATCAATAGTTGACAAACAAAGTTCGGTTGGTCTATGGTCTTTTTTACTGCTTCTAGCATAAGGCCAACAGTAGCTACAGTTATAGTTGCAAAAACGACCAAGCAACCAACTAACTGTGAATATGTCACGATAAAGCAAAGTACGTTGACCTACACTGACAATATCGTCAAGTGGTATTTTTTTAAAGTCGTAATCACTCCATTTCAAATCTTCATTCATAATTTAGTATAGCACCTTTTGTTTGTTATGTCAACCTATGTATTGGAATATCTTTATTTCCGCTTGTACCTTTAGTTCCTTTAAAAACTCCGTCAACTGTTATATCTCTTGTATCAAAATTTTCGTCTGGTTTGCCTATTCCTAACATTAATGGAACTTCATCGCCGGGTAGTTTACCAATATACTTTTCTAATATTTTTTTAGCTCGGTGCGGTTCAAAGCATTTACAAAATCCTGTTTTATATCCTAGTTCGACTCCTGCTAGAGCGGCCGCACTACTAGAAATTCCTACAGCAATACTTAAACCTTCTTTCTTATATGGATACGGTCCTGAAGTCCATACAAGTAATAAGTTTGCTCTAACTTGAGAGTTCCTTTTAAATGTATTCTTTTTATCTCGTTTTTCATAACAGATTTCAAAAATCTCATCAATTGCTTGTCTATTTGTAATTGCTACTAACGAAAAAACATCTCGTTGTTGCTTAGTTGGTACTGTAGTAGCAACATCAGTAATATACTTAATTTGTTCTTCAGGTATTCGATAGGATTCGTCCCAGTTACGTTGACATGGTACTATTTCATTTGCATACTCTAATATCTTACTCATAATGGTCAAACCCCCAAAATCTTTCCATACAAAACCAACACTTTTCACAATGCTTGTCAATATTATAGTGTGATTCGTGTGCGTATGCTTCACAACTTCTAGTCAGCGGAAATAATGTTTCCATTACTCCGAGTGTTTCGTATAGTTCTGCTACGCCTTTTTTGTCTATATTTGCTAAATGTTTCCAAGAATAATTTTTATACACAGGAAAATCTTTTCCGTTTCTATCATCGACCGGTCCTTTAATAAGTTTACCGTTTGGCTTTCTAAATGTGTCTATTATATCTAAGGGAGGATTAGAAGTAATACCAGAATAGTTTCTTTGTATCTTTTCATTTTTATAAGCCTTTTCCATATTAGTTGTTTGTGCATTTATATAATCTTCGTTAGTATCCATTACGTCTACAGTGTTTATATAATGTTTTCCAAAAATATGTTCTCCAAAAATTTCTTTATAAAAATTAATTATACGAGATGCATACACTCCTTGATAAGGTTTTTTAGGATGGTTAGTTGTAAGTGGAAAAATTTTAATATCAGGTCTTTCTTCGGCTACGTATTTAGATAACATGTAACCAACAATAGCACTGTCAGCACCACCGGATATTTTAAGAGATACTTTTTTTACGTGTATAGGTTCTTCAATATTAACATCTTGTTGACTATTTTTAATTATCATAGTTTTTCCTTTATAAATTTATCACGTTTGTTTTCTTTACATACTTGCTCGCATCTAGGAATTTTATTATCTGATGTCCAACTGTTTTTTATCTCTGTCCAAACTTTTCCGTTCATTGCTTGCTCTACACTTACGTTAGACAAATTAATATCAGACATGTAATCCTGTTGTTCTAATATATCTTCAAACTTATCATGCTTGTTTCCGCTGACAGGGTATTCTAGCATCTTACTATTCAAATGACAGCAAGGTATAACATTACCCATATGATTTACAAAAATGCGTTTTTGATTAGCATACTTGCAACTTATACAGTTAGACTCTTCTACTTCTATCTTCTTATGTGTTACTTCACCAGTATCTTTTCTATGACTTATAATAGTTCTAAATTTTTTAAATCCTTCGTCCTTAGCCATTTGTCTTGCAGTTTCTAATTGATGTTCATTATGTTCAAAACTAATAAACTGCCAATCACTTTGGCCGCCGGCGGCAATAAATGCTCTATAATTTTGTTGTACTTTTGTAAAATTACTACCTTCTCTGTATACTTCTGACAATGCATCACTGCCATCAATTCCCCAAGTTACTCTATGACTAGGCGGCATAATCTTTGCTAGTTTTTCCCACCAACTTGTTGTACGTAAACTACCGTTTGTAGCAACGTTAATATGTGCATTCCAGTCTGCAAAATGTTCTATTATATCATGAAACTGAGGATGACTACATGGCTCGTCAACACTACCGCAAAAATTAATAATCTTAATATTAGGAAACATTTCTTTTTGAAATTTTTCTTTAATAGTATCAAGATCTAAATAAGTCTTGTTTAATATTTTATCAGCATGATCTGATATAACACGGAAACAGCCTTTGCAACGAATATTACAAAAACTTGTAAGTTCTATATCAATCCATTCTAATGTATTAGTTGTCCACATTATTCAAAACACCAAGGTATAATTTTTCTGCTCTTAGTTCCTCTTTTTTTGTCTAAGTCTGCAAGGAACCATTGCATGCGTTGATTCATCTTACTATTATATTTGTAATTTTTATAAAACTCCTTTAGTTCCGGAACTTTTGTATCATGTAAAACTCTTTCAACTACTTGAGGTTTTAAGCAATTTACTTCTAGATGATTAGGCTTAGTTAACTTATGAATATCATATCTTCCGTTCCAAGTTTCTTTTAATTTTACAACCAACTTGTCAATATTAGGTAAATTCATTGCTTGCACTGTGATGTTAAAGAACGTGTACTCACAATTAAGATCTATAAGTTCTTGTGTGTTTTTTAAGAAATCACTATGTTGTGTAGGGAAACGTATAAGATCATTTACACTACCCCAACCATCTACGCTAATACTAAATGATAATTTTTTAAAATTACTTAAACTATTTAAAAATGCTGGCGTATTACTAACCCCATTAGTTTGTATTAGTATTTCTGTGTTTTTGCAGTTCCATTCATTTTGCGAAAGTTTTTTAATAAACCTTTGTACGCTTTTCATATAAAATGGTTCCCCGCCTGCTATATAAATTGATTCTGCTTTGTCTACACAGTTTTTATATATCCAATCCCAATCTAACGACTCTCTTGCCTGTCTGTTATTTTCATTGATAACTTGGTTTCCACGATACTTTTTAAAAACATCTATGTCTTCGTACCATTTGCTACTGTTCCAAGGATTGCACATTGCACATTTTAAATTACATGTATTACCTGGACGCAAATCCCAACGTGTGATTTGATCAGCTGGTCTTTGTAAACTACGTTCTCTCTTACTTTGTTTGCCTATTTGTTCGTTATGTACACAACTTATACATTCATCCCTCTTCCAATCACCTTTAAAACCTTCACGTATTTCATTCATTACAGGATTATCAAGTAAATCTTCTATATTAGGTACGTAGTTTTGATGTTTATTTGCAAATGCACAACAAGGAATAGCATTGTATCCAAGTTCTGTTTGTTCTACGTACAAACTATTAATTGATTCTAAGCATTTATATTCAGACATTTAGTACTCCTGTGTCAAAATGTGACTTTACTGTTTGTAAATATTTTTCTTTGTGTTTACTCTTAGGAGCACACAATCCGCAACTACATGTTTGTTTAGGACAAACTATTGTTGGCATTGTCTTAGTCAATAACTTTTGTTTTAAGTCTTCGACAATCTTGTAACCTTCGCTTATTTTACCTATTGCTCCTCTAGTTCCGTCAAACCGTGCTTGACAAGTTTGATGATGGAACACTTGATCAGTTTGTTGTTCTAAGTGTAAGAAAAACCAATTAACACTACAATGCCAGCCTTTAAAGTCTCTAAAGTCAACAAAGGTACTTTTTTTGCTTTCAGTATCATTACTTAAACACATTTCTCTTGCGCCGCAACAAGGTCTTCCTATACTTGCACCTAACTGCTTTCCTTCTTTACGTGGAGCATTTAGTCCCCAATATTCTTTCATCCAGTCAATTTGTTCATCGTTATAGACATGAGCAAAACTAGGCTTACTATCTGCTTCTTCGCCAATTAGTCTAGGCACAAACTTAATACCTTGTTCAGTTAGCCAATCACATATGTCTTTACATTCATTAAAATATTGTGCATGGAACATTACATTTACTTTAAATTGAAAGCCTGACTTAGTATGTTTTTGGAACTGTAACATTCTACGTTTGATACGTTGTTTCATTTTTTCATCTGCTTCTGCATGATAACTTAGTGTACAATATTCAAAATTATCTAAAACTGACTGTGCTATACTTTCGCCCATTGCTCCATTCGTAGTTAAACTAAAACTAGCATACCATTTATCTTTGTATCTTTGATTATACTGCTCACGTAAGTATTTTGCAAAAGGAATAAAGTTTGGATTTACAGTTGGTTCGCCTCCTGTAAAACTTATACTAACTTCTTTGAATGTACGATGCTGAAAATATGTATCTATGTACTCAAATAAAAAATTTACATTAGATTTAAGTTCGTCTAAAGTAGCATGTGGGCTAAAATTATCGTGTCTAGTTACCGGACAATATGTGCAATCGTAGTTGCACCGACGACCTAAATCCCAAGTTACTTGAAAGTTGTTACCTGTAAGTAAGTCAACTGTATCAAAGCTCATTAAAGATGTCCTTCATCTCCGGAAATGTTTCAGCAAAAGTGTTACCACGTTGTGTATCACATCTCTTTAAGAATTCTTGCATTTCAGGTAGACGTCTACTCCAGTCTTCGCTTTCCATAAATTTAAGCATTCCTTCAAGTCGCTTTAGTCCGTATCCGGCTTGCATGAAATCTTCTTTAGTAACTTTACCTTTATGCCAACTAGGAATACCTAGTTCCCAGTTTTCTTCCCACCATGGATAAAACTCTTCATACTTTTTACGTACTTCTGCTTTGAACCACTCTGGCAATACTTTAACATTTAAATGCGGTGGATGATATACAAAGTGATAGTTTACACCACCTGCACCAAATGGCCACATATTAATTTTTTTGAAGCCTTGCGTAAGTTTCCATTTAATAAAATCTGGTATGTAGTATATGTTTAGTGCTTGAACAGCACATGCTACAGTAACTTCTGTATTATTAGGTGTGTCATTATCTAATATATGAAATACTTCTTCTTGACGTTTCCAATTACTAGGATAACGAATATAGTCATTCATTTCTTTAATGCTGTCTATTGAATAATGAAAACGTACTAATTTAAACTCTTTCCACAAGTCAAACAAATCATCACGCCATTCAACGCCATTTGAATTATAACGTAGTTCTAAATCTTTAGCGTAACCCATTTTAATTGCATGTTCAAGTATTTCGTAGTGTTCTTCAATAATAAGACTTTCACCACCTGCAAAATAAATTTGTTGCATACTAGGCATCTGCTCATAAAACTGTTTCCAAAATGTAGGATTTTGTTTGTGCCAATTATAACTACTTCCGTTGGTACTACCTTTGTCTTGCCACTGCATTGTTTCTTTAAGTGATTTGTTTTGTACTGCTGGAAAAATCTTTTTGTAATCTTTGATCCAACCTGATGAATCATGTGGACTACACATAACACATGCAAGTTGACACTTAGTACCAAAACGTAAATCAATATACGCTAACTGTGGAGGTACACTTCCATCGTCTTTAGTATTTGCAATTAAATTATCAACATCTACACGCTGGCTCCAATAGTGTGTTTCCCACATACGCTTTGAATTATGTCCTGCGGCTTCTTCTTTAAAACATTTAATACAACTAGGAGGAACTTCACCGTTAAGCATTTGTTTACGAACATTACGCATATAGGTACTGTTCCATGCTGTTTCAAAATCACTCACATTGAGGTTGTTAGGTCTTCCTTCTTCATCTTTAAGAATACCAACTTGTCCGCCATGCTCTTTATCGTTAGTAGGACCAACACTACTTGCGTTTGCTGTACAACATACACGCATACTTCCATCTGGTCTTGTGCTTAGGTGTACCCAGGGGAGGATACAAAATGTTTCTGATACTTTGCTCATATATATACTTATTTCGTTATGTTAGCGTTTAATTCAGTAGTGATTGTACTGATTACATTTTCTTTGCAATGTAAAGAACATTGAGCAAATATGTCTTTAATAATTTCATTATGTAAATTACTAAACCATTCTCCGTCAAGTGCATCCTGGATACTTTTGATACCATCTAGTTTATGACTATATACATCATACTTGTGTCCATATTTTTCATAAACTTCTCTCATTGTAGATTTTGTGCCCCACCAACAACATGGTAGCAACCATCCTTGATTAGTAATATATAATCCTGTATCATATCCATGGTAATTTAATCTTTCAAGAGCTTTACATTTTACTTCTGTCATTGGTTTTGCATTTGGTGTTTCATACTTACCTAAAACAGGTTTAACTTCATTTTCTTTGCCGTCTGATCTTGCTCCTCGCCATTTCATTCCTTTAAAGCCTTCTTCTATACTTCTTTGTTTAGCAAGTTCATCTTGATGTTCATTGTGTTTAAAATATATAAATTGCCAATATGCATTACCTTTTGCCGCAATATAAGCTCTAAAGTTTTCTTGTAGTTTGTCCCACTTAACATTACGTCTATATAAATGATTAGTATCTTCTAATCCGTCTATGCCCCATACTACTCTAATACGTGGGCCACCTTTAACATTACGATGTGTAGATGTAAGTAGTCCTAATTCTTTCCAAAATTTTGTATCTCTTACTCCGCCATTTGTAGCAATGTTTACTTGTAAATTTTTATTAAACAAATCAGACGTAACTATCCATTCAACAATTTTTAGAAAGTCAGGATTAGTGCAAGGTTCGTCATAGTTACCGCATATGTCAATAAGTTGTAAATCATCCCATGTATCTTTATCAAACCAACTTTTAAATTGATCTACTGTTACATAATTGGTATTTGTTTCAAATACATAAGGAGTTGTTTCGTCAATACCGTGCAAAAATATTTTTTCTCTAGCACACTCAGGACATCTTGCCTGACAGTAGTTAGTAATTTCTACTTGCATTTTTTTAACATTTTTTGCTTTTACTTGCCAACTCATTTTTGTTCCACCAATACATTTTGATATGCTTTGTTATAAGCACATGTTCGAATACACCTTTTCATATGTTTGCTATGTGTAGGGTTCCAACTTTCTTCTAAAACTTTATCGTACCACGGGTGTTGCATTATTTCTTCTATAGAATGTTCTCTTAAACTATTCCAACCTGTAGTATACTCGCTAAGTTTTTCTACAATGTTTTCTCTATTCTTAAATTTACTATCGTATAAAAAGCAACAAGGCCACATTGAAAGATTAGATCCTATAAAAATCTCTCCTTCGTGTACGTACTTACATGAAATTGTATTAATAATACTATTGTCAACTTCATTATTAGCAATTAGTTTATCTAACTTATAAACTTCATCTTTACGTTTATGTTCTTTATCACCTGTAGTAGTAATAACTTTTTTCTGTTTGTTATTCTTTTTACCTAATTCAGCTACCCAGTTATTATAACTGTTACGCATTCCTGTGCGAGTAGCAAATTTAAATCCTAAACGTTCAGCATGTTGTTTTGCTATATCAAGTTCATGTTCGTTATGATCAAAAACAATAAAGACCCATTGTGCCCTTGTAGTATGTTCTCCAACTGTTTCACAATATGCATTTATATTTCTTTCAAGAACATTCCATTTTGTGTTTACTCTATAAATGTGATTTGTTTCCTTGTGTCCATCAATGCACCATTGTATAAAAAAGGTTTTATGATACTGATTTGCTAAACTGCCTACCCTACGCCACATGTCTACTGAACCAACTGCACCGTTTGTACTAATACTTGTTCTTCCGCCATGCTGTAATAGATATTCTATCATATCAGCAAACTGAGGATGTATTGCTGGATCACCTAATACACCACAAAATTTAAATTCTTTATTTGCTATATGATTAGTAGTAGGAAAAATACGCTTTAAATCTTCTAATGTAAAAGAAGTTACTTGTAAGATATCTTTATTAAGTGTTCTTGCACAGCCTGGACAAGCCGCATTACAATCACTTGTAATTTCTAATTCAATCTTTTTAATTTTATCTATCATTTAAATTGCTCCGCAAATGGATCAAACTCTGCTCCGCACTTCATTGCACAGACTTTAAGTTTTCCTAAACTACAACTTTCGTATTTCCAACTACGTTGTATAGTATTAAATATTCCTGTATCAAACACTTCACGTAATCCATTCTTTGCGTTGATAGCTTCTTTGCCTCCGGCAATATCAATATGTTCCCATATCTGTTCTACATAAGGATCTTTATGCCACCATTTGTACATACGTCCAGCAGTCCAACAACATGGTAGTGCTAGGCCTTCTGCTGTAATAAACAAACTATTTTCTTTCTTAACTTTGCATACAATAGGTGCTTCGTCATAATAGGTGTCCATACTACCATACTTATTAATAATTATATCTTGTGTTTGTAATGCTTTATTTTGATACTTTGCATCTGGCTTTTTAAGTTCTGTAGTTTGTTTACCTTTTCGATTCTTTGCTTGATGTGACTCTTTCTTTTCACTGTTAGTTGTAATAAAGCGTCCTGTCTTTTTAGCAGTAAATTTTTCAAACCCTTTTTGCTCGCTTAATGCTCTTGCTTCTTCTACTTGATGTTGATTATGTTCAAATATTAAGAAGTCCCAACGAGCTCTGCCGCCGGCTTCAATAAAAGCATCCATGCTACGCTCTACTGCTTTCCAGCTAACACCTTGTCTATACAAATGATTAGTATCTTCTAATCCATCTACACTAAAAATAACACTACCCATACGTCCAAATATGTTAGACAGTTCAGCCCACCATGTTTCGTTTTGAGCACCTGCATTTGTATTCATGCTTAACCACATTTGACTATTGTGTTTTCTAAAATAACGAAATATTTCTAATGTGTCTTTTGCAACAATAGGATCACCTAAGTTACCACACATATACATTGTATTTAATTGTGCAATAAAACTAGGAGAAAAAATACGTTTACAATCTTCTAAACTAAGCTCGTCAAGTTTGATATGTGGATTAACACCCTCGCCACTACAATTACGATCACACATAGGACATGCGGCTTGACAGTTTTGCGTAACTTCTAAGTGTATTGATTTAATGTCTTCGTAGTTATACATTACACTAACCTTTGCATTACAAGAGCAACTTTAAGTTGTGATTGATAGTACGTATCAATACCTTGATACCCATTACGTACTCCCCAGCTATCTGCATCCATTACTTTAAAATTAATTGTATTATTTTTACCTTTAACAACTACTATGTTTTTAAGTTTAATATCTCCGCAAGCCCAAAATTTATTACCTTCAAGACTTTTGCTGATACGCATTGCACTTTGCCAAGATTCTGAAATAGTACTGTGTAAGTTAATTAAATTATTTTTGCTTTTAATAAACGAATATTCAGGCCTCCAATGTTCTGTAAACTCATTAACTGTAGTAATAATATTAGGAATGTATTCCATACTATAAGTATGTTTATCTATTATATCAATTACTTTTACAACTGATGCAGTTTTTTGAAATTCTTTATATAGTCTTATCCAGTGTTCGTTAATTGTTTTTAGTTTAAGTGTTTTGTGTACAATATTTGATTGTTCGTCATAAACAATCTTTGAGGCATTTGAATCATGTAGTAGTTTCATTACTTAATACCTATTCTCATAAATCTTGTATACTTAGGTAATTCTAATACACCACTGTATAAACAATCAGTCATTGGCGTTTGTTTAGCAAATTCTAAAATATTTTTTGAACAATTAATATGATCTTCTATTTCAAAATAGTTATTACTTTGTAGTACGACAATAGTTTGGTTAGGAATTTTAGAATACCATTCTGCAAAATCTTCTATATGTTCACAACTTGTATTAATTACAGTGTTAGGCGAATCTGTAATATCTCTACTCATTCTATTATTAGCTTTACTCCAAGTCTGCCAAGTATGGGTATTGTAATTAATATCCATAATATCTTGTGTAATTGCTTTAAACTGCCAGTCTATTTTAACATAATCTCGATTAATTGTATCTGCTATTTCTAAGCAATGGTCGTCTATATCAAAACTTCTAATTTTATCTATTGAACATTTACTCTTAAAAAGCATTGCGGCTAGTGTAGCATACCAGCCTGCACATAAAAATATAGTTCCTAACGGTAAATCTATCTTTTCTAATTCATCTACTAACCATCGTTTGCTTTTTAATTGTCCCCAACTAAGAGCATCGCTAAGGTTAGCATCATGATTGTCAACAGCATTACGAAGATTGTTGAATAACGTATTGTTAGTTAGTACTAACATTCTTCCAAATATATCGTTATCGTCTTTCCATTTAATCATCAAACTGTTCCTTTAGCCAATCAAAGTCGTTTATTAAGTTAAGACTAGAGCTGTTAGAAAGGCCAAACTGCATGCCAGCATTAGCACCTCGTAACGCATCTCGCTTATAACTTCCAGTAGCATAAGTAGTCCAAGTTTTAAGTCTTGCATTAGTTTCCTCCTCGTCTTGTCTGTTTATTGTTTTACTTGCTAATTTAGCACATTCTCTAAAAGCACTTTTCCAAGTACTAAATGCATCTGTATCAAATGCTGTAATGTTACTAACTTCATTCATTACTTTGAATTTATCACTAATGCTTGTGGTCATGTCATTAGTTGTTGTATCCATATTACGTGTAAGTGTAGTAGGCAATAGTTTTACACCGCCGTATCCATACGTTAAATTATTGATAGGATTAGCACTACGATAAACGTGTACTAAGTCTTGTTCCTCTGCTATATGAGCAAATTTGAAGTCTTGTACGACCTTTGCGTCACCATCAACTACATAGAAGTAACTAGTTTTTACAAGTTTAGCCGCTTCAACATGAGCAGTATGTATACCTTTGACATTGGTAACACGCTTTACTCTGTCACCAAATACTCCAACAGTATTAAATCTATTGTACAAATCGTCAAAATTTTGTTCCGCATTTGGCTCAAAGTAACTTATAAAGACTATATCATACACTTTTTACACTCCTCGTAAAACTCTTCCATTTGAGGGAATACTTCTAAAAAATTAACATCTCGTCGTTTATCGTATTGTTGTATCCATTCATAAAACATCCTTCTTCCTTCGATAGCCTCTTGTTTCCAATTATCCGAATTAGCATGTCTTAGATCTAAGTCTTTTACAATACGCTTCATTTGAGCTTTTTCTCTATTATTAAAGTTGTTTCCTTCCATATAAGGAATACACGGATGTAGGTATTCTTTAATCAATGCATCTGAAGCAATTTTAGCATCTAAGAATCCTGGACTTCTTACATAAGGTATATCTACTTTAATATCATTTTTATATCCGCTTTTAAGTCTAGAAACATATTTTAGAAAAGGTAAAAATGTAGGAATACTTAATACGTTAAACGCACTCATAAACACACAACTACTACTTGTATGTTTTAGATAATATTTAATATTGTCTGTAAACATTGTCCAGTCCATACCGTATCTATTATATTCTGCTTGAGCTCCTTTGCTTTCAGCACTTACAAATAGTACAAATCTTTTAATACAGTTATTGTCTTCTAAAATTTTAATTTTATCTACAAATTCTTTCCATTGTGTTTCTCCTGGTGGACATGCATTTGTGTTTATTGCAAATTCTAAATTAGGCTGAGGATTTTGAATTAAATGTTCTATTACTCTATTAGTATGTTTGCTCATCAAAGGTTCACCACCTGTAATACGAAACGTATGCATATGTGTTACTGCTTCTGGAAACCATTTCCAAAATGCTTCAACATACGGATTAGCTTCTCTTTGTGGTATTTGTTTTTGAGATTCATCTGGTTGGTTATATTTCCAATTAACATATTTAAATTTATAAGGACCGTGTTGTTTAATTTCGTCAGTCCATTTACTACTAAATGCAGGGCCACAATAACCACACTTAAAATTACAGACATTACTAAAACTAACTTCAACATAACGTGGATAAAAATTTTCATCGCCAGTCATTTTAGATATAGTATCAAAATCAGGCCAGCTAAAAGGATCGTTACTTTTAAAAATCCTATCACTGTATTCGTCTGTATTATCTTCAATACGCCAGCAATAATCACATTCGTTTGGACGTTCATTGTTAAGCATCTGTTTTCTTACATTCTTTTTAAATCCGGTGTTGTGCAATGCACCTGGATTTTCTGCAAGCTCATTTAAATCGATTGGGTGTGCTTTAACATGATGACAACTGTGTGTTAATCCTGAACCTAAATGAATCGTTACTTGAGTCCATTTAGCCAAACAGAAACCACAACCTACTTTATCTAGTTTTTGTTTAACCTCAATTAGTTGCGGTTGTTGCATTATTATTCCTTATCTATAAACTGTTGATTACTATTTCGGCTAGGATTTTGGTAAACAGTTTTAAAGAATTCACTTTGTTCTTCGTTAAAAGGTTGGATAGCAATAGGGCAATCTAGTTGATTAATTAAATCGCTTCCATAATTAAAAATTTCATCGTGTAAAACATCTGCAGGCATTTCGTCTCTTCCGCCCCAAAGCTGATTAAGATATTCAAAGTCACGTACTTGTACGTAATCCCAATCACTAAGCATTGTCATACTAAGGCCTTCTCTAGCACCTAGTATTGCCCAGTTACCGTTTTTAGCATCAGCGCCAACCATTAACCAAATCCATAGTCTATGTAAATTCTTCCAATGGCCGTTTAAAAATTCTTCCTTAGTTGGCTTGACGCCTTGATCAAGTGCCATTTTTACACCTTCACGAAATCCTGCTCGCCATGCCTGATGTGGTGTTTCGTTATTATGTACATCTGAGTAGCAACTATTTTGTTGGATATACTGTAAGTCCCAACAGAAGTCTACTTGTGCTTGTTTATTATTAGGATCAGCATTTTCGTGTGTTTTCATATCTAACACATATTGTTTTGGCCAGCATTTTAATCCTCCATTGCCATATAGCAATCCGTTAACAGAATTTTTACCACACCAACTAATTACACTATGTTCTAAGTCTGTATGTTCATCAAAGTCTAATACTTGATTAATAAAATCTTGCCTTATAGTATTGTCACCGTCTACTGTAATAAATCTATCTGTTTCAGAAAGTTTAGCACAGGCTTTATGTGCCGCATCTGAGCCTTCAACCCCATGTACACGCTTTGCCCACGGAACTTTAGTTAATAAGTCTGCATAATTTTTATCAGCGTTTGGTTCGTCATAACTTAAATAAATTATATCTATTTCTGCAATTTTTACTTTCATTATAATTCCTTATACATACAAGTTGCCATATCACTACTTGCATAGATACTATACGTATCTTTAATATTAATTGTATGTTCTTTTGGATCTGCAATATTAAACGTAATCATATCGTACAATACATGCGGATCACCTTTCTTTGTAAAACTAAAAGTAATCTCTTTTTGTAAATCTACATTAGTTGTTTTCATTGTATCTAATAGTTCTATACCTGTACTAATATAGCATCTTTTAGCCTTAATGTCAACCGTTAAAAGCAAATCATACATTGCAGACTCATCTACAGGCATAATCTGTGTAAACTGTGCTTCATGTTCGATATAGATATTCTTTTTAAGTACAAATGCTTTTTCAGATCGATTGTAAGCTACAACATAATCAGTCATATTTGTTTTAAAAGTTTTAATAGGCTCAATCTCTTCTTCAGTAACTTCAAAATACTGATAGCCTGGCTCAATACTAGGTCCTATACTAAAAATTTCTCCAGTCTTTTGATTAAAACAAACATATTGAGGAGTGATTACTTTAACATGTTGCATAGCATCTCCTCACAAAAACTATTTTCGGTATAATGAAAAAGTCCGTTCTGTGTATAATTTCCAACTTTTAATTCATCGCCGATATAATATGGCACAGTATCAGTCCAAGTGTCTGTTGAATTATCCCATCCTTGTACTTTGCTTTTCATATGTGTAAAAGATGCAGAATTAACAGTATAGTCTTGTATATCACTATCAAGTAATGCAACAGCATGATTAACATCCATACTACTTAAGGTAGGTGTTTGCTTAGGAACATATACTTCATAATACTTTTTATAATTGTCACATACGCTATTCAATACTTTATAATAATCTAATGCTGTGTTGTTTTTCTTAAAATAATGAAAAGCACAATATATGTTAGGTAGGTTATTTGCTGTAAATGATTTCCTATAGTAGTCATTTGTAATTGTATTTCCTCTATAGTCCGTTACATTACTTACAAAGCCTATACTTTTTTGTGCAAAGTATTTCCACCAGTGCGAAACATCTGATAGAAATATCATATCAGTGTCTAGTACAACTGTTTCATCATACGGAGTTAAATGAAATACTTTCCAACGGTGTTCTGTTTTATAAAAACTTTGTGAGTCTTTATCGTGCCAAGGTACTTCAATAATTTTATCAAAAACACTTTTATATTCTTCTGGAACTGTGTCACTTGTTACTATTGACACGTTTTTAATTGTTTGTGTTTTTTTGATACTCATAGCACACAAGTATGCTTGGCGTACATAGTCGTCGCCCATAGCTACCATAATGTATCCTTTATTCATTTATAAGTTCTCCTAAACTAAACTTATTCATGACATGTACATTACAGTCTTTCGTTGATGCTAAAATATATTCTCCTACATAGTTTTCTTTTTGTAGTAAAAATGTAAGTGAATTATCTTTAATAGTTTTTACAATATCTCTATCTAATGTATAAAACATTTTACCTGGTAAAGTTTTTGCCCAATCACCATCTGTAAATCCATTCATCATATGTATAGCAATACTAAACACATGATCATTTCTAAAGTTTCTACTTCCTAAATTATACACTTGATCATAATGTTTCCAGTTACTTACTAGGTGTTGTAATAGGTCAAAAAATATTTTTGTTTCTTGTGTTTTTGTAAAGCAAAAACAAGTTGCCCAATAAAAAGGAATACCTGTATCATTAATGTAATCAAATTCTTTATGTTTACGCCAATCACATAAATCGATACCGTTCCTATATATTTGAAAATTGTATACACTATCAAATGCATGTTTAAAAGAATCATTACAAATAACATAATCTGTATCAAGTACTAATGTAGTGTCATATGGAGATAATTCATAACTTCTTACTCTGTCATTATTTTTAAATGGTAATCTTTGATGATGTAAAGAGCCGTTATAATAACGCTTTACGTTATTATTATCATCTGCTATTTCAATTACTTGATCAAATACTGTGTTGTCGTCTAGTCCTTGTGGAGTAGACGTGACTAACGTAGTTGGTAGATTCAAATGTTGCTTTACACGTTTTGCAAGAAACTCTGCTTGATTTATATAATTTACTTTTCCGTTATTGTGTGCAAAGCATAGTACACCATTAGTCATCCACTAAACCTTCTACATTTCGTTTGGTGCTAAGAATCTTATATTCTTCTAAATACTTATTGGTGGTATCTGTGTAATGTTGAGTTGCTTTTAACATAAATTCTTCAACATCATCAATTTCAATAGGAGTTTGGTTATCGTCAATTAAGACAGTTTTGTTTATGTTTGTTGATACTAACATAAAACAAAAATTTAAAATCTCTTTTGAAATTGTAAACCTGCCATTATTAGAGTACATTACTAGTTCATCTAAGTACTTTTCATGCAATATCCGTTTTTGGGCGTTGAGTGTGGAAGTGAAATTAGAAAAATCTAATGCCTTCTCTAGTGCTTCGTCCATAATTATACTCCTACTTTATAGTATAACTATTTACTCTTATAGGTTGTTTGTGTTGGCGAAAGTTGGTGCCGCAATGTTTACACTGCTGGCATTGTTAGGTCTATTTAACTGTACAGTACTAGTTGTAGTTGCTGTAACTGCTTCGTCATAGTTTGGATTTGGACCTTTATCTTCATTAAATGTAACACGGAATGTTAAAACTGCACCGTTCTTTTGGCCTTCAATTAGATAATCGTTTGCACTATATGCACTTGCAGTCTTATTAAAAAGTGTTGTGTAACTTGTAGGTAAGTTTGAATAACCATAGTTAGTACCTGTTGAACCGTTTGAAGTAGTTGATCTTCCAAATACAACTGTACCAACACTCGTCATTAAGTTACGCCAGTCATTGTTAATAGTTGTACTACCACTACCAATTGTACCACTTAAATTTATTGTGCCGCCTGCATTGAAAAACACACGCATATGATCTGCACCACTAACTGTTGTAGTACTTCCGTCTCCATTAGTAACTGCATATCCACCAAAAGTAACAGTAAAAATATGATTAATATCTGTTGACCAGCTTGCTGTTCTTTGACTACTTGTACCTGCTTGCAATCCTAGTTGGCTTGCATTTGCAGTTAATCTTGATGCTTGGCATGTTGTACTTAATGTTTCGTACTGTACATAACCTTCTTTTGAAGTTGAGTTTGAATCTTCAACTGTGTCACCTACACTAGGTGATGCAATTTCTGTAGGAACTGATCCTGATTGATGTAATCTAATCTTGGTCATGTCAGTAAACAAGTTTGTCATATCTTGTGCTGTAATTGTTGCACCTACTGCCGCTGTACTACTTGTACGAGCTTGACCATAACCTTCGTCGCCGGAACCTAATCCAATAACTGCCGCTACTCTTGCTTGAATAATGTTATACCGCGCCGCGGTAATTGTATCGCCTACTGCCATAATTGTTCCTTTTTAATACTTATACTTTAAGTACACACTCTATTAGCTTTTCTGACTCGTCATCACTAGCTTCTAGTGCAATACCAACTAAACTTGTTGCCGCAACGGTTGAACACACGCCATCTTCCCAAGCGTAAATTGGGTCACCTTTTGCTACAATGCCTTTTACTCTTACTGGAACACGCCCTTTAAGACCAATTGCTTGACCTTCTGCTTCGCTGTTCATTAAGTATGCTGGTTCTGCAGATATAACACCAATGCAATGACTACTTGTCTTTGCCGCTGTAGTTTCAGCTTCTCCGCCTACGCACATTGCTGTGCCTACTGGATACTCTTGGTCTGTTGTATATTTTTCTGCTAAGTCAGCATATCTTGCACTTGTTGATACACCGTTAAATACGTTTGCTGATATGTTACCACTTGAGTCACGCACTGCAACTGTGTTGTTTGTTGCGTTTATGTCACCTGTTCTATAGTTTGAACCAACTTGTAGTGCAATCGCTTGTGTTGCTAATCCGTTAAATGAAGTTGCATACATGTTTCTCCATTTATAGTTTGAATCACCAATGTCATACGTTGCTGTAGTTGTTGGAATAAGTCCAGTTGCTTGAACATGGAATGTTTCTGTTGTTACACCACCACTTGACTTAACTCTAAATCTAATTTTCTGTCCAACTGTGTTATCAATAACACCTTCGTTTCCAGCACCTGCTGTATCAATGAAAACTGCTAAGTCGTTTGCCGCACCTACTGTAAATCCTGCGTCTGCAAACCTTACAATTTCACCAAATGAACTTTCTTGTCCTGGCGTATTTTGTACAAAGTTTGCCGCTATAACACCGCCTAATGCTTCAGCATTAGTTGCTGTACCATGGAATCTATGTGCCGAGCTAGTAACACCATTTGCTGAACTAGTTGTATTTCTTAGGGTAAGTCCTTGACGTACTACATCAAAACCAGATATAACGTTTGCTGGATCAGTAGTATCAATAGTAAATTCTGAGTTGCTAACAATAAAAACAACACCATCATCAACAGTACCTTTAATAATAGTTCTGTTTACTTGGTTGCTATCACGTACCTGTGCAGTAACCATAGCACTAACTGTTTCACCAATAGATTGTGGACCAATTAGGACAAATCCACCATCGGAGTTCTGTGCATATAGTTGATTATTGCTAGTATCCCACCAAAAATCACCTGTTGTTAAACCAACTGGCTGTGTTGTGGAAATTTCAGCTCCACCTGTTGTTCTAAACTTAGTTCCGTCATAGAACTTTAATTTTTTTAATGAATTATCAAACCAAATCTGTCCAGATAGTGGACCTGCTGGTTGATTTGCACTAGAAAAGTTTTCTAGTAAATGGATAAAGTTTTCGTTTTGAATCTCACCATATCCAGCATAGTTCTTACCTACTAATTTAAGTGAAGTACTCTGGTCAATGGTGCCGTCTTCAACCGTTACTAACGACCCTCCATTTGTTAAATTTATTACGTATGCCATTTATAAACCCCTAATTGTGTTATATGTATTTATACCAAAGCGCCTGGAGTTAAGTCTTGCACATATCCCCATGCTCCTGAACTTACTCTAAATAATTTTAGTGTTCTTGTTACTGTAGATGTAATGTTACCAGTAGCATCATTAAATGTAGCACTTTGAATAACACTTACAGACCCATCATCATTGCCGCTGTTGTCTTTTTGCTGTACAAGTGTTGTACTTTCGTTAAATGCTGTGTTCAAAGCTGATCCAGTTAGTGTTGCTGTAGCACCTGTAGTAGTTGTACAGTGAATTCTAGCTTCTGTACCATCTTGTTTAGTTGATGCAGGTGAAATATCATTTAAAATAGTGGCAATATTCGTATGCTGTTGGCTAGTACCTGCTGTACCTAGTCCTGTAACGTCTAATGCTAGTGCTAATACTTCTAAATTAATACTACTATCAACATATGCTTTAGTTGCAACGTCTTGATCTGCTGTTGGGTCACTAACATTTCTAATCTGCCTTGCTGTAACAAGGTTAATATTGCCTGCCGCAGTTAAGTTTATACCATTACCACTACCATCAACTGTTGTTGTAGTTAGGTTGTTACCGCCTGTAAAACTAAAACTACCAATGTTAGCTGATGTTAACGCACCAATACTTGTAATACCAACACCTGCTGATCCTGTAATAATATCAACACCATTAAATTTAAGTGAACTTGCACCTGTTAAGTTAAGACTAACATTTGACGTAAATGCATTTGTTGAGTTACGCCATAAAAATTCTTTAGTACCGTTTGACGATGCTATTGTAAATCCAGCTTGATCAACTCCTGTGTCATCTAATAATGTACTGTCGTCACCTTTTGCAAGTTCGATACTTTTATCTCTTACCAATAATGTTTGTACATCAATACTAGTAGTATCACCATCAATAATTAAGTCTCCTGCAACACGCATGTTGCCACCAACATCTAATGTTTGTGTTGGACTTGTATTATAGATACCAATTCTATTG
>Ga0208897_1000317_pt1 | contig 22966 bp, 21 predicted proteins | sample ColrivemetaGS697_FD_187594 | JGI IMG/M metagenome (GOLD analysis project Ga0208897, IMG submission 187594) | Estuarine microbial communities from the Columbia River estuary, USA - metaG S.697 (SPAdes) (version 2) | ecosystem: Environmental > Aquatic > Marine > Intertidal zone > Estuary | place...
TTTTAATTACAGAGGTTGATCCATTTGTAACTAATCCACTACGTTGGGATGACCTAACATCTGAAGAAAGAGATGCATGGACAACATTTCGCAGAGATTTGTTAAACGTACCAGATCAATCTGGATTTCCACATAACATCACATGGCCAACAAAACCAGAATAACACTACGGAGATAATTAGACATGACAAATTCGTTAAATCTGCCCACAAATCCATCGCATAATGACACACACTCAACGTTTGGAGTTACATATACATATGATTCTGTGAATGATGTATGGTTAGCAAATAGACCTCCAACTATTGATGACATGGTTGATGTTGATACTACTACTATTGCACCTACAGCCAATCAGGTATTAAGTTGGGATGTAAGTACTAACAATTTCATTCCAACTGATGGATTTGACGCACGATTATCAGCAAGTACAATAGATTGGTCTGCGGTTCAAAATACTCCTACTACAATTGCAGGTTATGGAATTACTGATGCATATACTATAGCACAAGTTGATAACGCAATAAACACTATAGAATTGACACCAGGACCACAAGGCGATTCAGGACCAGCAGGTGCAGATGGGGCAGATGGTGCAGATGGGGCAGATGGGGCAGATGGTGCAGATGGCGCAACAGGACCGCAAGGACCAGCCGGCACAGATGGAGCAAATGGTGCATCGACTACACTTGGTGCAGTTGGTACTTATGCATTGATGCAAAATAATAGTGGCGTGGCGGCGATACAGGCTGGAGGTACTGTTTCTGGCTCAGGTCTCAAGTATCATAACGTTAACTGGTCGACTGCGGGTACTCCGTCTGCTTCAGGTACGTGGAGAGTCATGGGCCGCTACGAAAGTTCCGGTGTTGGCTCAACTAATGCTATCTCGGTATGTGTAAGAATTTCTTAATTGGTATTATTCATTGCTAAAAAACTTTTTTAGTGTTGTACACAATGATATTTTTTTATTATCTTCGTTTTCTTTTACCCAGTCTGGAAATCTTTCGAATAGTTTTTTCCACTGTATTAATTGGCTATGGGTGTCATATACTCGTATAGCATATTCTCCGCTGTTTGCAATTGATGATGATGTTGCTATTGCTTTGAGTTGTTCTTTGCAAGTATATAAATCTTCTATATCTTTATCTACTGCTAGAATTATGTCACTAAAATATTCAATATCTGAAAACCGATCTATTAAAAATCTATGGTGTTCTTTTTTAGTTTTGCCATCATATAAAAACATTATTTCTTGTAAATCGTAGTATAGTGCTTTTATTGGATTTATAGTATCTCGGTAACGTTCTATAACCTCAGGGATAATAAACGATTTATTCAATGTACTTAAATTTTCTAATGCACTTATAGATAGCATATTTATTTTTTGTCGTTGTGATGTTATATTTTTTTGAAATGTTTTTCGTATTCTTTTAACAACAATATCTATTATCTGCTTTTCATCGTTTGACATATCATTTTTCAAAAATTCTATATGTCCAGGTGTAGAATTATTAATAGCCATGCTTAAAGTATCCGACACTTTGCCGGATTTTAAATACTCTCTGCATTCCTTTAGGAACTTTTTCTTTTTGAAATCTATTATTTTCAATGGAAACTCTCAATCAATTACACCTTCATATATATTTATAGTGAATTTATGATTGATTTAAGCATATTTAACTTCTTTTTCTTGAAAAGTGTTCTCTTTGCACCTGGATGTAATGGTTTTGGAAAATAATTATAATTTATCCAAGCATATCCACCACTTTCATCATTTATTATAGGTGTAAATTCATTATCTATTATCACAACAAACGTATAGTAACTAAATGTTTTATCTCTTGCATGATATTGATCTAATGGATAAACTTTTCCCACACAGTCTTCTACATTTATTCCGATCTCTTCTTCAAGTTCTCGTAATAGTCCTTGTGAAACATTTTCATTGTCTTCTATTTTTCCACCCCAAAATGCCCAATTTCTTGCATAAGAACTTTTTAATGATCTATTTTGTAGTAAAATTCTTCCTGTATCTTTAGCAACTATACAAGCACCCGCTGCTCTAATCATTAGAATTGCCTAATAGCTCTAATCTCCAGTATCCTGCTTCATAAATACCTTGAAACGTATCAACCCACTCGCCATCAACTAATTTAAATTGCTGTGATGTAAATGCATTTGTAACATAATTGGTAGAATCTATTTTTGATGCATCAAAACTAATTACCCATTCGATGCCATTATATTCTATAATATCATTTACTGAAATATCAATATTCCATGCAGAACTGGCATCAGTATTACCCAAGCATAGATATCTTTGACCTACACCAGAGAACGGTAAGTTACCGAATCCAGGTTTACTTTCTGCAGGATCAATTACTCTATCTACTGCTGTAATTGTGTTTACTGGCAATGTATCAACATCAATCTGCAAATTAAGTACAGAAGGATCATCGGTAGTTGATAGTGTGCCTATCAAATCATCGTCTAAATTCTCCAATGATCCGTGATATTTAAGTCTCATTCTTGAAATGCCATCGTCAAATAATCCATAGTTATCTATTACTGTTTCCCATGTTGTATTATTATCCCAATTTCCATTTTCTAATACTTTTGCAGTGACCTTTCCACTTTCATTTATGATCTGTAATGCGTAATTTTCTGGAGTTACAACAACTGTAGTTTGTGCTTCTAAATCTGCAAAAAACTCAAATGCGTTAGGATCATAATCCAACGTATCGATATCGTTGTATGTGTAAACATTATGTATTACATTTCTAATTACATTTTGTCGGGTAACTTTGGCAGGTGGATTAATCCATATTGGTATTTGAAAGAATAGACTTGCGATATCTATTTGATCATCAATGCCCGCTGGAATCGATCTACTGGTCCACTGAATATCAGTTAATTCAACTGTTGTGATTGTTGTCCAGTCTATGGCATTATCGTTTTGTTGTATTTCTAATGCTGGATTAAACAATACTAGTATTTGCTCTAGCAATTGTAATTTTTGATCCGTATTTGATGTCCATATATCACATTGCATATTAAGTATATATGGCACTGGCATCAATCTACCTACACTATATCTATTACCATTTTCATTACTATATTTTCCTGTACTGGAATCGAATTTTCTCTCATTTACATTAACGTTATCGCTGAAGAATGGCTCTTGTAATCTTGCGCGATCAGGTTGTAAGCTTTGTACGTATGAAGATATAAATGGTGCAGAGTTAACAATATTCTCACTATTATTTTTAAGTATTGTTGCTGCCATCCTTGTAACATCGCCATAGCGACTTGGAACTTTAATATAATAATCTGACGTGCCATCATTTAACTTTTTACCAGTTTTTACATTGAATCCACTGAATATACGAATAAATTGCAGTAAGTATCTTCTTACTTGTTCATCATAGAAATGTAATTGTCTTATATCTGCCATATCTTATCCTTCGTTATCTATCTTTGGTCTAATTGCTTTTGATAGATTAACCCTTGAAACAATTTCAGTCCCATCGTCTAACGTTACTTTACCATCATTGTTAATGAACTGATGATGTAAGTAATTACCGACTTGCCATCCTCCATCATCATCTTCTATTTTATACCATTTATTATTTCTGTATTGAAATAATCTCTGTGGAGAATAATCTGTTCTTAAAAAATATGCATTTTCGACTGCATTTGTTGGAAATTTATTTCCTGAAGCAACAGTTGCGAAATCTACATCACTGGGATGTTCTGAATCTTCTATCGCATATTCTAAATTATTTTTTCTATAGTCGTAATATTTGCCTGGCACATTTTCTTGTGCTTCGGAAACAATCGCTTCATTTATATTTAGTTCTTTGTTATATGTTGAAAGTAAATTCTTCAAATCATCTACTTCTTCGCCTGTTCCAAATATATCTGAATATTCCTGTGTATCTTGTAATTGTTTACATCTAATTCGCCATATATGTGGCCACCAACCCGGATCAAATCCTTCTGATGATTTGGATCCTTCTTGTACAACCCAATATTGATTCACTGCTTCGGCCTCTTCATCCAATAGTAAATCATCTCGCATATGAGGTAATTCAATCACATCGCCTGTCATTAGTTTTCTACCTAGTCTTTCTACCATATCATTGATATGCACTTGAAATATACTCTGATCTGTTCCTAAAAACATTCCAAATTGTGATAAGTCAAAATCTTGATCACTAACAGTGTATGTTCCACGCAATTCGAAAATTGTTGTATCGTATTTGCGATCACGATTTTCCATAAACAGCAAGTCTTGAATAGGAGGATTTGCCGGATCATAATTAGGATCAGTTTCATCAACCGATCCTATATACTTGTGTACTAGCAATGCAGTGCCGCCATGTTCAAAATGGGCTTTAACCATATTGTCAACGAACTTGTAGTCATTGCCTTTTCTTGGATTCCATAAACTTAATCGTGGCATTATTTTTTCCTTGATTTATTACTGTATTTATCTTTTATAAATAATATAAACCAATAGTATAAAAGGAATAATATTATGTCAGGTATTTCATACCTAAACAATTTTCAAGTTGGCAATATAGTAATTAGAGATTTTCTGCCAGATATGTTAATAAAGCAATTTAAATTTTGGGCAATGAATAATAAAAATATTCATCGTGGTACGGGTATTGATGGTATTTATTATTCGGTACATGATAACAAACGTGAATATGAGATGTGGTGGACAACACAACCACCGGCAGAGATGTGGTTACCTATAGCAATCGAACTTACAGATCAAATAGATAGATTATTTGGTAATGATAAATGGGAAATACATGCTGTTGATTGTATTACTACCCGTCCTAATAAATCTGATTTATATGCACATATTGATACCCCATATAGATTCGAAGAATTTTCAAATAGTACTGATACATTAGGAGTACAAATTATTATACCACTAGATCATTTTACAATAGAGAATGGTGCAACTGCTTACATACCTGGATCACACATGGATAATATAGATTTAAAAGATTTGGAAGAAAATAGAGAATACTATAATAATAAATTATTAACAGAAGGTCAGCAATTTTTAGCAAAACCTGGAGATGTGTTAATGTATGATGGTAGAACATTGCATAGTACAATGCCGAATAATTCCAATGATTTTAGAAGTGCACTACTAATAAATGCTCTTAATAAAGATATCATTGCCAGAGTGAAAGAACTTGATACCGATACAAATCATATTAAAACTTGACATTACCTTATAATAATGTATACTTAACTTAAATATGGTTAAGGAGTGATTCGATAATGGTCTCAACATTGAAAAGAAAAAAATCAAAGCCAGCAAGAACCCCAAAGTTTGTGGATGAAAAATATACTGGTCCAGAACCTGATTGGCTGTATGCAGAAGATATGACTGCAGAAGAATATTATAGAGAACGTGCACGTACTACATTTTATTATAACTATTTCTTTACACCCAAAGATGGCAAACCATGGGTAATAGATTGGATGAAAAAGAACGAATACACCAAAGAACAAATTTCTGCGGTTAAAAATGTGGCTGATAGTTGGATTCCCATGTCGGTTTGTTCATACGCACGTGCATTGACCAAGGGTATGCCGGTAAATCATTCAGATGTATCAAATTACATGAAGACCTTACCTGGCGTAGGATCCGATAAATTAAAAGATGCTGATGCATATGTAATTGATAAATTAGAAACTATAATTGAAATGGGTATGGTAAATAAAGAGGCCAAAGAAGAAGTGGCTAAAGCAAAAGATGCACCGCGACCTAGTATTCAACAGTTACTACGAGATAAAGCTATGGAAATGTCAATTGTGATTGAAGATTTCATTGATGATTTTGATTATAGTAAAGAGGCACTAAAACAATTTGATCCTCTTCGTCTGCTAAAAAAAGAAGATGCGAAAGGAAATCATGCAAAGCATATACAAGCGATTTATAATAATGCATTCGAAGAGATTGACACAATTATTAATCCTCCCAAGCGTATGAGTGAAGCAAAAAAAGATGATTATGAGCAAATAAAAGAAGGATACAATCATTTAAAGAAAGAACAAATTAAGAATTTGTGGACAATGTATCGTAGTATTCTAGATGCATGTGAAATGATAATTCAAGAAAGTAAAGTAAATCGTACTCCTCGTAAGAGTAAACCCAAGAGTAAAGAGAAGATCGTTGCAAAAGTAAAATATTGCAAACAAGATACTGCAACTAATAGTGTGAGTCAAAAGCCACTAGAGTGTTTGGATGCACAGGCTATTATGACATACAACACGAAAACACGTAAGTTGGGCATATATTATCCTTCTCCGAAAAACAGTTTGTCATTTAAAGGCACAACTCTTATAAACTTTGATGAAAATAAAAGTGTACAAAAAACTATGAGAAAACCAGCAGAACAAGTATCAATGTTCAAGAAAGTTTCCAAGCGTTCACTACAAAAAGAGTTTGCATCTGTTAAAAGTGTTGAGACAAAAATGAATGGTAGATTTAGTGATCAAACATTGATACTGCGGATTTTTTAGTTTCTGATAAATACTGTTATATCGGAGATTAAAATATGCCTGAAACCAGAAACAAAATTAAGAATGATGTGATAAAACAAATCAGACTATTACTAGGTGATGGTATGATTGATATTGAGTTAGATCCAGAACATTACGATGTTGCATTAGATATTGCTCTTTCTAAAATAAGGCAACGTTCAGAAAATGCAGTAGAAGAAGATTTTTATGCATTGGAATTAAAAGAAGATGTAGCTGAATACACACTGCCAGAAGAAATAATTGAAGTAAAACAAATATGGAATCGTTCATTTGGTAACGGTGTATCTGGAGGAGTTGATATGGATCCATTTGAATTGGCATATGCCAATTCATATTTCTTTCTTAACAATCATATTGGTGGAGTTGCCACATTTGATTTCTTTACTCAGTATCGTGAAACTTTAAACAAAGTAGCAGCAACTGACATTATGTATATTTGGAATCCTGTAACTAAAAAACTAAAACTATTGAGAAAAATGCGAGCCGATGCGTTAGTTCTTATTCATGTACATGTTGAGCGTAATGATGAACAACTATTAGTTGATCCATATCTTAAATCTTGGTTGAGAGATTATGCACTGGCAAATTGCAAACGAATGTTGGGTGAAGCACGTGGTAAATTTTCATCATTGCCTGGCGCACAAGGAGGCGTTACATTAAATGGTGCAGAAATGAAGGCAGAAGCAGATGTAATGATTGATAAGTTAGAACTTGATCTTTCAAACTATCTAGACGGATCAGCACCACTTGGATTCATAATTGGATAACTTTTTGAGTATGAGTTATAAATTACCATTTTTCTGTACTTACGCCTATTAGCCAAAAAATTAAAACTAATATGCTTCCGCCAATCGCTGCGGCGATTAAGCCTATGATCCATTCAAACATCATTTGTTTTTGTTCTTCTTTTGCATAAACTTCTTTAGCACGTTTCTTACGCATTTCGCCTTCCAGACGTACAATTTCTTCCCAAGCTGATGGACCATAATACAATGATATGTGACTACGCAAGTCTTCCCGTAGTTCTTTTGCCTTTTGTTTATGTCCCCACACTTCTAAGGCATTAGCTTCTATTTTGCTTGCTCCAAACATTTTCTTAAACAATGGTGGATTTTGTGCTTGCTTGTGTGAAAAGTCCAAGTCACTCATCGCACCTGCCCATTGGGAAAGTTGCCCTGCCATATCATGCAGTTCTTTTCCTGTTTGTATTGCCGATTTAATGCCGCGATATGCAGCGGATGCCAAGCCAATGGCAGTTACTGGATCTATCATAAAATTGTCACTCTCACCCGACTCTATTACAATACTATTTACATGAAATATTACATAATTTATATTGGTACTTTATCATAAATTTATATTTTGTATAGTTTAGTATAAGTTAGCGATAACTACAATATAACATGATAAATAAATTTGTTATGACACTAGATGAACTTAAAAAACTGAATGAAGTGTTTTTCGCAGTCAAGGGACACTTATTTCCAGGATCATACTCTACAAACGAGATGCGTAGTGTATATGAGTCTTATATCAGACGTTTATGGGGAAACCATGAGCGACTAGTAAATTCAAATGCTGATTTTGAAGATATTTGGAATAACCGAACGACATGGTTAACTCCAATATCTGAAATCGATGATGATGATGATATTTCTAAGGTCGCACATTTAGGTTACGATTAGACTTGACAATCTATTAATTCAATGCTATATTAGTCCATACAACGAATCTAGAGGAATATAGTATGAGTAAGCCTACATTGCTGGTCATTGGTCACGGCAGACACGGGAAAGATACTGTGTGTGAATTTTTACGTGATGATTATGGTTATTCGTTTGAAAGCAGTTCTCAATTTTGTTCAAAACTATTCATTTATAATAATTTAAAAGACAAGTATGGGTATACTTGCGAAGAAGAATGTTACGCAGATAGGCATAGTCACCGAGAAGAATGGTATAACGCTATTTGCGATTATAATGTTCCTGATGCAGCAAAACTTGGTAGAGAAATGTTTGCTTCTTACGATATCTATTGTGGGCTGCGAAACAAGCGTGAATTTTTTGCAATGAGAAATACTGGTGTATTTGATTATGCTATTTGGGTTGATCGAAGTATGCACTTGCCTCCAGAGTCTAAGGATAGTATGAGTCTTGAACAGTGGATGGCTGATTATACCATTGATAATAATGGAGACCTATCAGAATTAAAATTCAACTTAGATCAATTAATGAAATACATCTCTTAATAGTTTCTTTATATATTCACTTTGTAAAATAATTGTCTATGTAGTTAATTCAAAACTGCGTATTTTTTGTGGTTTTTAATAAATACTTTTAGTAAACAAATATGTTTTTATAAGGAGAAACAGAATGGCGACATTAGTATCCCCAGGCGTATCAGTAATGGTAACGGATGAATCACAATATGCATCCGCTACACAAGGTACCCTACCGCTTGTTGTAGTAGCAACAGCATCAAACAAAATGGACGGCTCAGGCTCATCAATTGCAGCCGGCACAATACCACAAAATGCAGGAGTTGCATATCTAGTTTCTTCACAGCGTGAACTAGTAGAAACTTTTGGTGAACCAAAATTTTATGAAGTTGGTGGTTCAGTAGTACAGGCATCAGAAACTAGTGAGTATGGGCTATTAGCAGCATACCAGTATCTAGGTGTTTCGAGCAACGCATATGTAATTCGTGCAGATATTGATCTAGCAGAATTAGAAGCATCCACCGAAGTGCCTGCTGGTGTATTGGTAAATGGAACATTTTGGCATGACACATCAGCAACCGATTTTGGCTTATTTGAATTCGATGGAGAAAATTGGACTGCTAAAACACCCGCGGTTATAGTAGATAAACCTGGCACAGGAAATCTAGAACTGATGAATTCATCAGGCTACGCTGCACCAGTTAATACATTTGGATCATCTGGTGATTTCGCAGTAGTTACTGCAACAGTTAAAATGACATACTGGAAAAAAGTAGGAACTACATGGATTCTATTAGGCGATATAGGTTCACCTAACTTCTCATTTGCAAACTTTGCACCAACTAATGCTGTTGCAGGTGATGTATATGTAAGATTAACACGCCAGGGGGGTGGCTTAAATATAAATCTATCTATATTCGATTCGATTTCAGGTGGATTCCGTGCACAACAAGTAGCAGTATATGCCTCAGATGATGAAGCAAGTAGTAATGCTCTTATTGTTGCTGGTGATGTATATGCAATGCGTGATGATAGTCTTGGTTATGTACAACTTCGCAGACATACTGGCGCACAGACTACAAGTATACAAAGTGAAATCGGAATTGTAGATACAACGTCAATTACTTCTACATTTACTGTTGGTTCAAGAGATATGATTGCATCTTTTTCATTCTCAACCGCATCTATTGATACTGTAGTTACTACAATGCAATCAAATTCGGATTTAAATAATAATAATATCAGTGTTGAGAAAATTGGTTCAGATAAAATCAGAATTACAAAAACAGATGGAAGAACAGTAACAGTAACTTTCACTGATGGAGCGAATGATCTTGGATTTACATCTTCTCCTACCTTTACGGCAACTGCATGGTCGGATCTTTCATTCGAAGCAAGTAATACTACACCAAATGGTGAAGTTGCGCCTGGTACTTATTGGTATAATGCGGATCTTAAAATGGAATTACTACGTGCTGAATATGTAAATGGTGAACAGCAGTGGGTAAAATATGCATGGTCTGAAGACCAGACAGGCATTTACTCAAATGAATTACAACTACGTTCAATGAAACCAACTGCACGTAAGGATGGAACATCTTCACTTGTAGACGGTGATATCTGGGTAGACACCGATGCGGCGAATTATCCAAATTTATATCGCTGGAATGGTAATACATGGGTAAAATTAGATAATTCAGATCAATCATCAACAAACGGTTTGATATTTGGACATTATTCAGCAGATGCGCCATATGATACATTAGGAAATGAAGCAAATCGTGATGCACATGACAGAACGCCAAATCCTGAATTAGTTCCAGAAACTATTCTTATGATTAATATGGACTATACAACATATAACGTAAAGCAATATGTTGATGGTAAATGGGAATGGGCATCTGGTGTGAACACTGATGGCTCAGGAAAATTTGGAGCATCAGCACAGCGTCATCTGGTTACAGAAGCAATGAGTGCAGCACTTGCTTCAAATGAAGGTATTCGTTCAGAAGCAGTCTACTTTAACTTAATTGGTGCACCTGGATATCCTGAGATGATGGATGAAATGGTTTCTCTTAACAAAGACAAAAAAGAGATAGCATTCGTTGTTGGTGATACACCATTACGATTGAAAGGTACTGCAACAGATATCAAAGCGTATGCAGATGATATGACATCAGTAGATTCATATTCAGCAGTATACTATCCACATGGTCTAACTACTGACTTGTCAGGTAATGAAGTTGTCATGCCAGCATCTGCAATTGCACTACGTACTATTGCTTTCTCAGACCAGGTATCTTTCCCTTGGTTTGCTCCAGCAGGTTTATCACGCGGTGTTGTCAGCAATGCATCACAAGTTGGATACGTAGATGATGAAAATGAATTTGTTCGTGTTAGGTTGACAGAAGGACAAAGAGATGTTATGTATGCAAATCGCCTGAACCCAATCGCAGATATGCCTGGTACAGGATTAGTTGTATATGGTCAAAAAACTCGCCAGTCTTTTGCATCTGCACTTGATCGTGTGAATGTCGCAAGATTGGTTAACCATATGCGTTATAGTTTAGATCAACTATCCCGTGGCTTCTTATTCGAACAGAATGACAAGATAACACGTGATAACATGCTTAGTGCAGTTGAGCGTTTCTGTGGTGGTCTAGTTAGTACTCGAGGTTTATATGACTTCCTAGTAGTATGTGACGAATCAAATAACACACCAGGTCGCATTGATAGAAATGAACTATGGGTAGATATCGCAATTCAGCCAGTCAAATCTGTTGAGTTTATTTACATTCCATTGCGCATTCGCAACACAGGTGAAGAACTATAATATTAGTAATTTAGAATCTAATTTTTAAAACCCGGCAGAAATGTCGGGTTTTTTATTAACTACAACTTTAATTTTAATAAATACTGATAAATACTTGTATAAACAAACCCTACCATAGGAGATAATAACATGGCTAGAACATTAAACACATTCGGTGTTCCAACAGATTCTGGTGCATCAACTGGCACCGGTATTCTACAACCAAAACTAAATTATCGTTTTAGAGTATCTGTTACCAACTTTGGTGGTCTCGGCACACAGTCTGCAGATTTCACAAGACAGGTAATGAACGTTAAGCGACCTACTGTTACACACGAATCTATTCCAATCGATTCATATAACTCACGTACTTATATGATGGGTAAACACACATGGGCACCAGTATCAATTACATTACGTGATGATGTAGGAAACTCACTAACCCAGTTAGTTGGTAAACAATTACAAACACAATTAGATCATAGAAATCAAGCTGGACCACAAGCTGGCGCAAATTATAAGTTTGTTACGAAAATTGAAACATTAGACGGCAATTCAGGTGATCCTATCGAAACGTGGGAACTAGAAGGTTGTTTCTTGACCAATGCAGACTATGCACAAACTGATTATGCTGTATCAGATGCCGTTACAATCACACTAGAAATGCAATATGATAATGCTATATTATATGATGGCACACAAGGCGACAATTTATTCCCATCAATAACAGCACGTGATATTAGTAATAATATTAACTAATTTGATAATATCCAGTAGGTAATAAATTAAATGGCAGAAGTGCTTAATCATACGGCCCTCACGCAGAAGACCATATTAGCTAGCAGTAATCAAGCTACTAGCAAATATGGTCTTGCTGGTGAACATGGTTCACCAGTCACTAGTGCTCCTAAAATGGGAGATATGTGGTTTATTGAATTCATTAATGCTGATTCTGGATCCTCAGCGAATGATATTTCATCATTTGCAAAGACAGTTTCCCCTATAACAATTTCATCTGATGTTGTATCAGTTGATAGATATGGCAAACGAGTACATATTCCAGTGTATGCTAACTTTACTGAAGTATCGGTAAGTCTATATGATAAGGTTGATGGAAGTGGTTTTACTGCCGCAAACAATATGTATAGTAAATTCTTTAAAAATGCTGATTTGCAAACTGATAATGGAAATTTAGAAAGTGCTATCAGTGATATCAATTCTGGAAGAAAGTTCACTGATAATCCAGATACTAGTTATATAAAAAGTTTTAGAAAAATTGTAATATATCATTTTTTCGGAAACTTTATTCCAACTGGTTCGTCACCATCTGGTTCTATACAAAAAATAGAAATTATAAATCCTCTGATAACAAGTATAACATTTAGCGGGAGTGATTATTCAGATAGTTCACCTAGAACTGTTGATTTAACATTCCAGCCTGAAAATGTTATATTTGGTGTACCAAATAATAATGTTACTATTCCAAAATGGATGAGAGCGGGATTACAATATCTTTTGGAAGAAATGGATCCATCAGCGAGTTTAGAACGTATCAGCAAACAAACCGTATCTGACGGTGTAAACAAAGATCAAGACATGACGATCACGACATTGGCTAATGGAAAAATAGATGCAAATGATCCACGTGGTAGAGATCAAAGAGAAATATTTGGTGTTTCTGACGACGAAACTGCAAATGCACAGTTAGCCAGACTTAATCGTCTTAATACAGCATTGAAGTTTCTGGAGTCTAATCCAGATGCTACAGTTGCCGAAAAAGCAGAAGCACTAGAAAAATTCAAGGACGAGATTTCAAAAGCATTACCTATGCCTGCATCAGCACTAAAAACAAATAGTGGCACAAATGATATAAAAGATTTAATAACAAGTGAACTTATTTCTGATTATATGAATGGAAAACCATTGAAAATAACTAATCAACCTGATAGTAATTTATTCTTTTATAATGGAAAACCATTAAATGTTGGCGTGGTAAATAAACATTTAAATAATCTTATCACACGAAGTGGCAAAACAAAGTATGCAGTTGGTGGAAATGATTTTAATAATAGTCTCGCACACGCATCAGAGATTGTTGGGTTAGGTACTACTACAACACAATCTAAAACTACAAATATTGGAGGTGAAGTTTACATACCTGGACAACCAATGTCAAGAAATCAAGTTACCGCCATCGAAGTATCAATTAGTATGGGCAATGCATCTCCGACTGGACAACAGTTAAGAGATTATAAAAACGGTAAAGCCCTATTAGGCACTGATCCGGTGAGTGCTACTAGTACCTCACAAATTGATCTTGATCAAGCAAATATAGAAAAACTTAGAAATCAAACAGGAGGTGTCAGATGAATATTGACATTCTTGTAGCAAAACTTGTTAAAAAAGGATTTTCAGTAGAACGTGCTAGTATATATGCAAGAGAAATACTTAGTACTTCTAAACAATTTGGTGTAAACCCATCATTTCTTATTGATCAAGTATCAATAGATTTCAAATTGAATGATTTGGGTTCATTCGTCATTAATAATGCCTTGCGATATGGTTATGTAACTGGCAAAATGTCAGAAAAAACACCAAATAAATATGTTGCAAGAGCTATTATTAAATGAGCAAATTTCATCAAGGTAGATACATTGTAAAAAATGCACAGAAGTATGCAGGTGGAAAATCGCCTACATATCGAAGTAGTTGGGAATATACATTCATGGCATTCTGCGATGATAATCCAAACATTGTTGCTTGGGCAAGTGAACCAGTACGAATATCATACCAGAATCCATTAACTGGAAAGTTGACTGGATATGTTCCTGATTTTGTTATTACCTATATAGATGCTGGTGGCAAAAAACATGCTGAACTTATTGAAATAAAACCCTCATCACAAACTAAACTTGAGTTTGCAAAAGGCAGAGGTGATCAAGCACAAGTTGCTGTTAATTATGCAAAGTGGGAAGCAGCGTCTGCGTGGGCTAAAAAAAGAGGTATGAAGTTTAGGGTATTAAATGAGGGAGATATATATCAAAACACAAAAAAGCCAAAAGTGCGCAAGCCTAGAAAAAACAAATAGGATATTATAATGACTAAGAAGTTAGAAGAAACATTTAATTTAACATCCAAAGTTGAAGAGGATATTACTGAGGTAGAAGAATCAGTAACAAAGATCGAACAATCAAATGAATTAACTGCTATGTTGAATTCGGCGATTGATACAACTGATAAGATTGATGCTGCCCTTCCAATGGTCCAAGACCTAAATCAACATGATAGAGAGATGGATGAAATTCATACAAAAGCACTCAGTGCGTTTGAAGAGTTATTTCAATTAGGCATGAATGTTGAAGTACATGCTGGTGCAAAAATTATGGAAACTGCAAATTCTATGCTAAAGACTGCAATGGAAGCAAAAGACAGTAAAGTAGACAGAAAATTGAAAATGATTAATTTGCAAATGCAAAAGGCAAAACTAGAGCATCAGATAGATAAGCAGGAATCTAAGAGTACTACAACTGAAATTGATGGGTCAGGATCAATAGTAATTGATCGAAATGAGTTACTAAGAAGAATATCAAGTGTTAACGATTCGTCTAATGATGATAAATAAGAATATAAATTGGAGAGACCAATGAAAAGTTTTAAAGAATATTTAACAGAATCTACAAAAGAATGTAGTTTGACCTTGCGATTCGCTGCCGAATTGAATGAAGATGATGAAAATCGTATTGAAAGATTTTTAGGCAAGTATGATTTGATTTCTATATCACGTACATCCACTACACCTATTACAAAAAATCCACTATTCTTCTCTGAAGATATATCAAATACAAAAGTTTCTAAGATAGAAATTAAAACTGGATATCCAATATCTGCTGATATTTTGAGAGTCCAGTTATCTGATCTACTAGAAATGAATATGTTACATATTGCTGTGCATCCTGAAGGTTGGGATCCACAAGAAAAAGAAAAAGAAGAAGATGCAGACGATAAGAAAGCACTTCTAGATTCTGAGTATGATGACAAATCAGATAATGGTGAAAATTATGGCAGAGGATTTATTGATAATTTTCTAAAATCTCTTAGTAAAAGAGATGAAGTAACTGTTGAGAATGAATTGAGTGTAAAACCAAAACAGGATGACGCATCAGATCAAATGGACACAGATGAAAAATCAAGCGAATCTGTTATATCAGGAGATGAAGAATGAGCAAACATTATAACTTAACCGTGACTGATAATAACGGAAAAGCCGTTACTACAACAAACGTGAGTACTGAGCATCCAGAAGAATTAATGAGAATGTTAACACTTGCAGGCAAAACTGTTGAAATTACACCAATGGACAGTGGCTGTGGATGTGACGATAATTGCGGATGCGATGATGAACCACATAGACTAGATGCAGCAGCAGAATTTCAACCAACTCCTGCTAATGATGAACTTGATTTAGATGATTTTTCTAAAAAAACCGCTAATTCCATTTCTAGACAAAAGAAATCTATTCAACCAAGCAAAGGTGATAATCCACTTGAGTATTCTGTAAATGAAGATGAAATTTATGAAGCACTTAAGGCAGACTTTACATTAAACGAAGATAATTAAAATACGTCTTTTTAGATATCGGATATTAAGATAAATACTTGTGAAGCATTAATTTTGCTAAAAAACGACAAGATATATTATAGTTTGGAGAATATAGAATGGCATCATATAGAGGTTTAAAAGTACCACAATCAATGCTCACACAGATGAAAAATGTTGTAGTTAAAAAATCAATTGACTTAACATCTTTTTTAGATCGAGGAAGCGTGGCAGATGATGTGGTAAACGAAGATGCTGGTGTAGGCTGGAGAAAGAATGAAACTGGTAGAGGCATATCTGCAAATGGTAAAACCACTTCAATGGGTTCTATAACTGATAATCAAATAATTGAAGACCACGATTTTGGTGATATTAAAGTTGCTGTTAGTACAAGTAATACTAAATCTTGGGGACAACGCCGCAGAGAAAATCGTGCTATTGCAAGAGTCCGTGGCGCTAATTCATAAAGTAGAAATAAATATTGGAGATTATATATGCCAGCATATAGAGTTAAATTACGCCGAGGCACATCTGTTGAGCATAAAACATTTGTTGGCGCTGAAGGCGAGATAACAGTAGATACTGATCTTAAAAGATTGGTAGTTCATGATGGCGTAACGCCAGGTGGTTTTTACATTGCTGCACACAGTGATATAAAAACAGATGTAAATGAGTTTACTGATAATGATGCAAAACTTGGTGATCACACATTCACAAAACAAGGAACAACAATTGATACTACTACATCAGCACCTGTTGTTAACTATCAAGTTCAAGTTGCTCCTGCACGTGGATATAGAAGAACTGCAAGAACAAATGCTCCTACATTTTTCTTAAAGAATGTAACTGATGGCGAAACTGAGTTTACTGCAAATCCCATAGTATATATGACACCCGGAACAGTTTATATATTTGATGTAAGCGAAGAGTCAAATGCTGGTCATCCATTTAGATTTACTGATAATTCGGGAACGACAGCATTCACTCAAGGAGTTGTTGCTACGGGAACACCTGGAAGTGCTGATGCAAAAGTAACATTTACATATCCTACTCCTGCTAAATTTCCATTATGGTATTACTGCCAGACGCATGGATTGCAAATGGGTCAGAGAGTTCTTCCTGCAGGAAGAAATGTAGAATTATAATGAAATTGAATATTTTATTTTTAAAATAATATAATATAAATTGAACTGCGAGAATTACTCGCAGTTTTTTCGTTTGGCACTATTGATAAATAATAGGAAGCAATACAGTAATTCACAACACTATAAATGATAGTGTTAATCATATAAAAGAATCTTTGGAGATACAAATAATGGCATATACAGTTCAGTTTAGACGCGGTACTACTGCGGAACATTCAACTTTCACTGGCGAAAAAGGCGAATTAACATTTGATACTACAACTAAAAGATTAGTTGTCCATGATGGTACAACTGTTTCAGGCATTGCAATTGCAAAACTATCAGATATTCCAACTGACTTAGCACAATTGACCGATACTACTAGTTTGGTAACAGCAGCATGGCAAGCAAAACTGGCAAAAACAAATAAAGATTATAAAACTTTATATATGCCATCTGTGCGTAATATGTCTCTAAATACCGATGGTACTAAAGTATACGTGGTTGATAATCGTTATGTTTATGAATATGATCTTTCTATAGCAAATGATTTATCTACTGCAGTACTGCAAGGTTCGTATTATTACTATACACCACTTACTAATGATGAAAGTCATATGATTGAAATCTCAGGAAATGGTGCACATCTTTATCTAGCCAGTACAAGTAGTGGAATAATATATCAATTTGATCTAGCAACGCCATATGATATTACAACAATTTCAAATCCAAGTAAAAGTATTAACTTAGTATCCGAAGAAAATAAAACTTTATCTATGGAGATGAATAGTACTGGTACAAAGATGTGGACGACAGGTGGTACTACCGATGAAGTTCATCAATATACCTTATCTACGCCATATGATATCACAACTGTGGTATATGATGATGTTCAATTTAATCTTAATACTGCAGCAGGAATCACTACTGCACAAAGTATCGTGATAAGTGTCGATGGTTCTAAAATGTATGTATTTGATGCAGCGTTTGATGAATTATTTGAATTTGACTTGTCATCCGCCTATAACATTAGCACAGCAACATATAATGGAATATCTACATGGATTAACGGTGCAAGTCATGCTACGATGTCACCCGATGGTTCAAAATTATACGCATCTGAAGGTAGCGTTGTAGTACAGTATAGTCTAACAGCTAACACAGATGATATAGTCACGCCAACCGCATCTTCAACCACATGGAATCTTGATACCAGTTCATTATCATATGATTCAAAAACTCTTAGCGTTGGTAGTTCTAGACAAGTAGCATTATCAGAAGATGGAACAAAAATGTATGTGCCGACAAATCGTTACATTCAAGAATATGATTTAACAATTCCATATGATATATCGACCGCTAGTTATGTAAATCAATTCTATTATTATAGCGCGATTGCAAATGACGAAACTTCTTTTATTGATATATCTTCAAATGGCGAACATGTATACTTAACAAATGACTCTCATGACCAAATCGAACAGTTAACAATGTCAACTCCATACGATATTACAACTGCTGGCACAAGAAAAACTATAAATATTTCGCATCTTGAGATACAACCAACAGGAATATCTTTCTCTCCAGATGGCAAAAAATTTATCATGGTTGGAATAAACAATGATCGTGTATATGAATTTGTATGTTCAACACCTTGGGATATTTCAACTTCATATTGGACTGGTGCAAGAACATATGTTGGATTACAGTGCACATCACCTAGATCATGTTCTTATTCTAGTGACGGAACAAAAATGTATGTATTTCAATATGATGGAACAATATTTGAGTACCAATTATCAACTCCATTTGCAGTAGCAACAGCAAATATTAATAATCCTGGTGAAACTACGTCTTTTGGTAGAACACTATATTATATAACCATTTCAAAAAATGGCAAATATGTATATGGATCTGATGGTACTTATGTGTATCAATATAAAATAGATGGATCTGCATTTTCAGGTGTCAGTATAACTCCATCTGGAACCACTTGGGACTTTGATAAAACTAGTATCATTGATGATTATAAAACTATATCAGTTAATGGCGCATTTTCAAATACAAAAATATCAATAGATGGAACTAAGATGTTTGTAATGAGTGGGGATAGATATGTAAATGAATATACATTATCCACACCATTTGATATTTCAACCGCAACGTATACTCGCTATTTTGATGTATATCCAACACAAGGCAATGATTATAGTACTGCACTTGAATTTGCAAGTGATGGTAGTAAATTTTATACTATTGATTATGATAATGATCTTATATATCAGTGGACAATGACAACTCCATGGGATTTAACTAGTGTCACTAATTCAGGTACCTATAATATAGGCACACATTTTACCACTGGACTTGCCTTAGTAATGTCTCATGATGGTAAGAAAATGTATATCACTGGGAATTACAGTGATAAGATTGCAGAATTTATACTTACTACTGCATTTGATATAACAACTGCGTATTGGACAGGTAACCAGTTATCTGTAAGTACGCAAACAGTTGAACCTCGTTCACTGATGTTAAGTTCAGATGGATCAAAATTATATCTAAAAAGTAATAGTACAACACGATTATATGAATATTCAATGCCAACTGCATATGATTTAGGAACGGCAGTATATAACGAAACTATAACTATACCAAGTATGTCGGAATATATGAGTATGTCACATGATGGCAAGTATATTTATGGAACATCTAGTACAAATGGTACTTACCTACAACAATTTAAATCAGATGGGACAGCACATGTGCCTGTTACTATAACTTCATCTGGAACTACTTGGGATTTTGATAAAACTAGTATCATCAATGACCAAAGAACTATATCAGTTAATGGCGCATTTGCAAATACAAGAATCTCAATAGATGGAACTAAGATGTTTGTAATGAGTGGGAATAGATATGTAAATGAATATACATTATCCACCCCATTTGATATTTCAACCGCAACGTATACTCGCCATTTTGATGTATATCAAACACAAGGCAATGATTATAGTACTGCACTTGAATTTGCAAGTGATGGTAGTAAATTTTATACCATTGATTATGATAGTAATTATATATATGAGTGGACAATGGCAACCCCGTGGGATTTAACTAGTGTTAGTAATTCAGGTACCTATAATATAGGCACACATTTTGAAAATGGACTTGCATTAGTAATGTCTCATGATGGTAAGAAAATGTATATCACTGGGAATACCAGTGATAAGATTGCAGAATTTATACTTACTACTGCATTTGATATAACAACTGCGTATTGGACAGGTAGTCAGTTATCTGTAAGTACACAAACAACTGAACCTCGTTCACTGATATTAAGTTCAGATGGATCAAAATTATATCTAAAAAGTAATAGTACAACACAATTATACGTATATTCAATGCCAACTGCATATGATTTATCTTCTGCAATTTATAACGAAACTATAACTATACCAAGTATGTCGGATTATATGAGTATGTCACATGATGGCAAATACATTTATGGAATATCTAGTGGAAATGGTAATTACCTACAACAATTTAGATCAGATGGAACAGCACATGTGCCTGTTACTATAACTCCATCTGGAACTACTTGGGACTTTGATAAAACTGTTATCATCAATGATTATAAAACTATATCAATGGCTACATCAATTTCAAATTCACAAATATCAATAGATGGAACTAAGATGTTTGTAATGAGTGGGAATAGATATGTAAATGAATATACATTATCCACACCATTTGATATTTCAACCGCAACATTTATTCGCCAATTTGATGTATATCCAACACAAGGAAACGATTATAGTTATGCACTTGAATTTGCAAGTGATGGTAGTAAATTTTATACCATTGATTATGATAGTGATTATATATATGAGTGGACAATGGCAACCCCGTGGGATTTAACTAGTATCAGTAATTCAGGTACCTATTATATTGGAGCGCATTTTACCAATGGAATAGACTTGGCAATGACTTATGATGGTAAGAAAATGTATATCACTGGGAATACCAGTGATAAGATTGCAGAATTTATACTTACTACTCCGTTCGATATAACAACTGCGTATTGGACAGGTAGTCAGTTATATGTATTTACAGAAACAGGCGAACCTCGCTCATTAATGTTAAGTTCAGATGGATCAAAATTATATCTAAAAGGTAATAGTACAACACAATTATACGATTATTCAATGCCAACTGCATATGATTTATCTTCTGCAATTTATAACGAAACTATAACTATACCAAGTATGACGGATTTTATGAGCATGTCACATGATGGCAAATACATTTATGGAATATCTAGTACAAATGGCAATTACCTACAACAATTTAAATCAGATGGGACAGCACATGTGCCTGTTACTATAACTTCATCTGGAACTACTTGGGATTTTGATAAAACTAGTATCATCAATGACCAAAGAACTATAGGATTGTCTCATGATATAGAAAATTCACAAATCTCGGTAGATGGAACTAAGATGTTTGTAATGAAAGGCTCTAGATATGTAACTGAATATACATTATCCACACCATTTGATGTTTCATCAGCAACATTTATTCGTGAATTTGATGTATATTATATACAAGGCAGTGATTATAGTGCTGCACTAGAAGTTGCAAGTGATGGAAGTAAATTCTATACTATTGATTATGATAATGATTATATATATGAATGGACAATGGCAGCCCCATGGGATTTAACTAGTGTTAGTAATTCAGGTACCTATTATATTGCATCGCATTTAACTAATCCATGGGACTTAGTAATGTCTCATGATGGTAAGAAAGTATATGTAACTGGACATACCAGTGATAAGATTGTAGAATTTATACTTACTACTCCGTTCGATATAACAACTGCGTATTGGACAGGTAACCAGTTATCTGTAAGTACGCAAACTGATTATCCTCGCTCATTAATGTTAAGTTCAGATGGATCAAAATTATATCTAAAAGGTAATAGTAATACACAATTATACGAATATTCAATGTCAACTGCATATGATTTATCTTCTGCAATTTATAACGAAACTATAACTATACCAAGTATGGACTATACTAGTATGTCACATGATGGCAAATACATTTATGGCAGAAATGTTATAAATGGCAAATACCTACAACAATTTAGATCAGATGGAACAGCACACGTGCCTGTTAGTATAACCTCATCTGGAACTACTTGGTCACTTTTGAGCCCACAGCCCAGCGGTACAATTGGAACAGGATTCGCTGCTGATGTACAAAATATAAGTATCTCTGTAGATGGAACTAAGATGTTTATGATGGAAGCATCCAGATATGTGAAGGAATATACATTATCAACACCATTTGACACTACAACAGCAACATATATCCAACAATTTTATGTATATGCTATACAAGGCAATGATAATAGTTTTGCACTTGAAGTTACAAGTGATGGTAGTAAATTTTATACGATTGATTATGATAGTGATCTTATATATCAGTGGACAATGGCTAGTCCTTGGGATTTAACAAGTGTCACTAATACAGGCACCTATTATATTGGACAACATCTTACTAACGCTTTTGCATTAGTGATGACCCATGATGGTAAGAAAGTATATGTAACTGGATATGACAGTGATAAGA
>Ga0208897_1000322_pt1 | contig 22836 bp, 49 predicted proteins | sample ColrivemetaGS697_FD_187594 | JGI IMG/M metagenome (GOLD analysis project Ga0208897, IMG submission 187594) | Estuarine microbial communities from the Columbia River estuary, USA - metaG S.697 (SPAdes) (version 2) | ecosystem: Environmental > Aquatic > Marine > Intertidal zone > Estuary | place...
TTAATCGATAACTTAGGAGAGCACCAGTGTTAATATTCGGTTCTACAGCTATGAAGCATTGGTGGGGTGATTACGACAAAACCCCACAAGACATCGATTGGATAACAAATCTTCCAATTGATAATTATGTTGATGATAACGGTTTGAAGAACGAACACCACTGGTGCGAACCAATGAGTCATGTACTAAGGTTAAACATTGATCCTGTGTACGTAGACCCTAAGTTTTTGTGTACAATTAAGATGTCACATCTTCCTTGGGTTGGTAAGAATGGTAAATGGTGGAAACACATGGCTGATCTTGTGTTTATGCAAGAGAAGGGGTGTAATTTTGATCCGATATTGCTTACCTTGTTAGAAGTAGAGTGGGGTAAACGATTCGGTGATAAGAAGCAGATTAACCTGAATAAAAAACCAGAAGAGTTTTTCACAACGAAAGTACCACGCAAGTATGATCACGATCAAGTACACGAGTTCTTTAAACTTGGCTCTGTACCTGCTTACAAACTGATTAGTGAAAACGATGGTACCGTGAGGGTGTCAATGAGGAAGTTTTACGACTTGACTCCAGAACAAAGGTTGCATACAATACTTGAGGAAATATTTGTAACTGCTTATGAAAGGAACTTAAGTTTTAGTGAAGGTTATAAGCACCTGATTACAAGTTTATCCAAGGGTTGGTGGAATACTTATGCAAGAGCAAAAGCCAGTGAAATACTGAAAGGTTGTAAGGAAGAGAAAGAACATTTTAATGAAATAAGGAGGTCATTATGAGATTTACTGAAGTAGATAGTTTATTTAACAAGATTGGTTTTGTAAAGGATGCCATCATCTCTTGTTGTACTTGGGAAGATGAAAGCGGTTACAAGAAAGTAAACTTGAAAGACCCATACGACTTTAAAACGTGTGCTTCTGAATCACCCGAGGTTTTAGTATCTGAAATCTCTTATGATGAGGTTGTTCGTTTGGATGGTTGCACAGCGCAAATTGTTGTGGTATTTGTTGAGTTGAAAGATGGTCAGGAGTACAATATTTTGTTTAAAGGTCAGTATAGTTCTTGGGATGCTACGGAGTTTTATGATGTACATTTCGCTGTAGAACGTACAGTACAACAAACAGTTTGGGTAAGAGAAGATTGTATAGAAGAGGAGGAAGATTCATGGGGTTGAAGAAAATGACAACCGTTCAAGAGGTTGTAGAGTTTATTGAAAGTTTGCTTGACGAAGATTGTGATATTAATTGGAAAAGAAATGGTTATGATTTTGAAAACCTTCCTGATTATTTGTCAAACAAAGACTTGTGCGAAATTTACAAAGAAGATATAGAAGGTGGTGAAGGTGAAGGAGACTACTATCACATTGTTTACCGAATCAAACGCGATGGTTACGAAGACACTTTCATTAAGTTCATCGGGAACTACTGTAGTTGGAATGGTGTAGATTGGTACAATCCCTTTGAAATTACCCACCAAGAAGAAAGAACAATTCTGGTATGGGTATAACTATGAAGACATTGCTTATTATTCTGCTACTCATTTTCATTGCACTGTTGTTGGTGTTTACACCGTTGTCTGTAATCTGGGCATTAAACACATTGTTTAGCTTGGGTATTGCTTACAACTTTTGGACTTGGCTTGCTGTTGTTGTACTAAACTTAACTTGGATGTACAAACCAAATTTGAAATTACGTAAAAATTAAGGAGGAATTATGACCGAAGAAGTAAAAGAGAAAATTACCGAAGAGAAAGCACTGGAACGTATGAAGGCTGTGTTCAATGAAATTTATGATCTTGAACAAGATCTAAAAGAAATCGTTGAAGAGGCAAAAGATGCCGAGCTAGATGCAAGTGGATTGAAAGAAGTTGCAAAAGCAATTGTATATTCAAAACTTGGAACACTAGAGAAAAAGTTTAAAGATCGTTTGGAACTGATTGAACGAGTAGCATAAATACAGGGAGCTTCGGCTCCCTTTTTCCTGTGTGGAGGTTCAATGCAGATCGGAGATAAAATAAACAGATTGACACTTGCTGAGTTCTTAGGTTCTCGTTTAGATAACCAAAACAAAAAACGAAACTGGGGTAGTTTTTTATGTGAATGTGGAAATATTAAAGAGGCAACACTGACATCTGTAAAGACAAATCAGGTAATGAGTTGCGGTTGTCTTTTACTAGATACACGTACAAAACACGGCAAAAGTGGAACACCTACCCATACATCGTGGGATTCAATGATACAAAGATGTACAAATATAAACAATCCAGCTTATGAAAACTATGGTGGCAGGGGTATCACTGTGTGTGAAAGTTGGTTAGAATTTTTTGAGAACTTTTACGAAGACATGGGTGAAAGACCTGAAAACACAACCTTAGATAGAAAAGATGTAAATAAAAACTACTGCAAAGAAAATTGTGTGTGGTCTGAGGTAACACAACAGAAATTTAACACTAGAATTAGAAAAACTAACAGTAGCGGTAAGACGGGGGTTTATTTTAACAAAAAACTTAAGAAATGGGTAGCCAGAATTTCCAAAGATAAAGTGAATATAACATTAGGTTATTTTGAAAACTTCGAAGAAGCTGTCGAAGTTAGAAAACAAGCTGAAATAGACCTTTACGGTTATAATAAGGAGTAGTAATGAAACCAACCTTAGTAATAGATTTTGATGCCTTACTTTTTAAGGCGTGTTGTGCAGTTGAAAAACGTTCTGTAAAAATCATAAACAAGATTACACAAGAGGAGTTTGTAAGACCAAACATAAGCACTTTTTGGGGCAGAGGTAAAGAGATTGGTGCGGAACTCTTGGAAATTAATAAGTCTCGTAACACCCCTTACGAAAAAGATGATTTTATTGTTTTTGATATACAAGAAGTAGATGATTTCAGTATCGCCTGCAATATTGTTAAAAGTGCTATCAAGAAATATTGCTATCACTTAAACACATCGAAATGGTACGGATACGTAGGTGGACAAGGTAACTTTAGGGAAACTGAAGCGGTTCTAATGCCATACAAACAGAACAGATCTGAACTGATTAAACCCATATACTATGATCAAATGAAGGACTACTTAGTTAATACGCTAGGTGTTGAGTACGTAAACAATAAAGAGGTAGATGATCAGATCTCTAGTGATTGTTATTCTGGATATAAGGCTTGGGTTAAAACAAAATCCAATAAGGATAAATTCATCGGTGTAGTAGAGGATAAAGACTACAGAGGAAATCCCGGCTGGTTTTACTACCCAGAAAAGAGTTTTGAAGAATTTTTAATCGAAGATTTTGGTTCTTTAGTTTGTGACGAAGGTGTTATATTTGGTCAGGGCAGATTGTGGAAATACTATCAATTTTTTGGAGATAAAACAGACGGATTTAGTGCAAATTATCATTCCAAAGTTAAATTCGGAGATATATCTGCTTACAAAGCCTTGAAGGATTGTCACACCGATAAAATGTGCCTAGAATCAATAGTTCAAACATATAAGATGCTGTACCCGGAACCTTTTGAAATTATTAATTTTAGGGGTGATTTAGTGGAAGTAAATTATTTTAATATGTTACAAGAAAACATCCTATTTGCCCATTTAGAACGTTGGGAAGGCGACAGGATAGATTTAAAAACACTGTTGGACAATTTAGGGGTGAAGTATGACAATTGATCTTTACACCGCAACAGATGTTAAAAAAACAAGAGAAAAACTGTTGCAATCTCAGAAAGGTTTATGTAGAATAACTGAGGAGCCTGTTGTAAAACCTTGTTTAGACCATGCGCACGACTCTAATTGTTTAGTTCGTGGGGTTCTTTCTCATGGTATAAACATCTTTGTTGGACAAATTGAAAATGCCTATAGACGTAGGGTAGCTTGGTGGTGTAGTATACCACTTCCGACTCTGCTGAGAAGGATTGCAGACTATTTAGAAAAACCGGACAAGGAAGCAGCAAACTATAGGCACGTTTCTTGGATGAAACGATTACAGATAGATTTTAATAAATTACCAGAAGCCTCAAAACGATCTGTATTGAGTTGCTTAGGTTCACCTGAGGGTAGTAATGGAGCAGAACGAAAGAAGCTGTTCCAGAGGGTTTTAAAGAGTAAGGAACATACCTTCGAGCATATGCAGGAGGTAATTAACAAAGGAGGTTAGTATGAGTATTAAAGTTGAAGGTGCTGATGTAGAGTACATGAAGTTCTCAGCAGGGGAACCGCACGTTAAGGTTACCAACATAAAAGAAAAAGTTGAAATAACTTGGAACTTTGAAAACTTTGAAGAGTTAATGTATGTTGCAATGATTGCAAATGTTCTTTTTAGAAAAACAGTGACAATCCTAGAGCTTCCTTATGTTCCGTTTGCTAGACAAGATCGGGCAACCACCCCGGAACAACCTTTTTCACTAAGAGTTTTTTGTAATTTTTTAAATAATTTACAACTAGACGAGTTGATCGTTAGTGATGTACATTCGGATGTATTTTTTACTTGGGTTGATCCTGCCTCGTTTAAGGTTACACACCTTTCTCAAGTTGAGTGTTTGGATAAATTACTACTTGACCGAACTGTAGAATACGATTGTGTAATTGCTCCGGATAAAGGCGCGATGAAGAAAGCAAAACAAATTGCAGATGGTCTTTTAGGAGCACCACTGATTTGCGCAACAAAAGTACGTGACCCATTGACAGGTCAACTATCTTCACCTACAATTGACTTTGGAGATTTGAAACCTAAACGTGCTTTGATTCCAGATGACCTGCTAGATGCTGGTGGTACGTTTATTCAGTTAGCTGATGTAATTAAACAACAGTTTCCTGATATTAAGCTTGATTTGTATGTTACACATGGGATATTCTCTCGTGGTACTAAAGAGTTGAAGAAACGATTCGAATCAATCTATGTATATAACAACATGAGTAAGGAGGTTTTATGAGTACAAGTTTTAAAATTAAACCACAACTGGCAGTGGATAGCTACAAGCTTAACCACAAGGCAATGTATCCAAAAGGTACAACCAAGATCTATTCCAACATGACACCACGCAGTGGAAAAATTATTGAGAATATTATTCCTTACGATGTTTACGATGGTAAAGTTGTACACTTCGGCCTTCAGGGTCTGATCAAGCATCTAGTAGGTTTGTTCGAAGAGAACTTTTTCAACGTACCTTTTAGTAAGGCTATTCAAGACTACGGTACTGCTATTGCTCCATTCACTGGGGAAATGAAAGATACTAGTGGTTTTGAAGCTTTGCATAAACTTGGTTACCTACCCATCGAAATCCGTGGATTAAGTGAAGGTACAATCGTACCCTATAAGGTTCCAACTTTCACCATAAAAAATACTCACCCAGATTTCGCTTGGTTAACAAATTACGTGGAAACCTACTTTAGTAATGAGTACTGGAAGCCAGCTACTGTAGCTACAATTGCTCGTTACTATCGCAAGATGTTCGAGAAGTTTGCAGAAGAGACTGGTGTACCTCCAGAGTTTGTAGACTGGCAGGGTCATGATTTCTCATGCCGTGGTATGTCGGGTATGATGGACTCTGCTGTATCTGGTTCTGGTCACCTAACTTCGTTTACTGGCTCTGATACAGTGATTGCTGCTGAGTGGTTGAAGTACGCTTACAATGGTTCTGAAACATTTATTGCAGCGTCAGTTCCAGCAACAGAACACAGTGTGAGTTCAGCAAATATCATGTACAACATGGAAGTACACGGAGTTGACCGTGCAGAAGCAGAGTATATGTTCTTTACTGACTACATTACAAAAATTGTACCAAACGGTATTGCAAGTTATGTAGCTGATACATACGACTACTGGACTGTAATTACTGATATTGCTGCACGAGCAAAAGAACAAATCTTGAATCGTGGTGCAGATGTTTTTGGTAATTCAAAAGTTGTATTCCGTCCTGATACTGGAAATCCTGTTGAGGTTGTATGTGGTTTGGATTATCTGGATTTCGATGATGCTCAACTCTACGATGGTGATATTGATGAATTTCTCTGTGAACAGCATTGTGATGAGACTGTAATTAAAATGGGCGGTAAATACTACGAACTAAAAGTGGAATCAGATTCTTGGGGCTACTTCGAATGGAGTACAGGTAAAGAAATTCCAGAACACATTGTAAAAGGATCTATTGAGTGTCTGTGGGACACCTTCGGTGGTACTATCAACGAGAAAGGTTACAAGGTATTGAACCCCAAGGTTGGCTTGATCTACGGTGACTCTATTACCCCAGAACGTGCTTGGAACATTCTTACTGGGTTGAAGAAAAAAGGTTTTGCTACTGGTTGTATCGTATTCGGTATTGGAAGCTTTACTTACCAGTACATTACTCGTGATACTCTGGGCTGGGCTATTAAGGCAACGTACCTTGAGTGCAACGGTAAGAAGATTAATTTGTACAAAGATCCAAAAACTGGCGACGGTACGAAGAAGTCAGCAAAAGGTTTGTTGCAGGTGTATAAAAACAAAGTTACAGGTGATTATGTATTGCAAGATCAAGTAACAGAAGGACAGGAACAATGCGGTTACCTTCAACTAATCTGGGCAGAGGGTGATTTTGGTGTAGAAACAGATCTTGTAACAATTCGAAACAATGTCCGTTCTAGTCTATAAAGTTAAGTAGTAAGTGAAGTACTAAACCCCATCGGAATTGTCCCTTGGGGTTTTTCTATAGGAGGTTATATTGGGAAAATATTCACAACAACAAATAGGTTCTATTGTAGAACTATATAAGCAGGGTTTGTCCTCCCGACAAATTGCTAAACGTATGAAGATTAGTAAAACAGGTGTTAATCAGGTATTGAACCGTACAGTTCGTCTTAAACCAGAAATTTTCGAAACAGAAGGTGCTAAAATATTGTACCTAGACATTGAAACAGCACCTTGTATTGCTGCGGTATTTGGACGGTTTAATATTAACTTGTCCCCTGCACACATTATTGAAAACGGTGGTCAATTGATTTCTGTAGCTTGGGCATGGAACGATGAACCAAAAGTCTACGGTGCAGTTATGACTCCAACAGAAGCAAAGAAACGTGATGATTTCCGTGTACTGGCTCAAATGTATGATGCAATTGAAGAAGCGGATATTCTGGTGTATCAGAACGGTGATCGATTTGACCTACCAAAGATTAAGACTCGTTGTATTTATTACGAACTACCTCCACCAAAGGTGTGTAAGACAGTGGATACGTTGAAGATTGCTAAACAATTGGGTTTTCCATCTAATCGTCTAGATGCCTTGGGTGATTACCTTGGTGTTGGTCGTAAGCAACCGAACTCTGGTATTAGTCTTTGGTTGGATTGCTTGGCTGGTGATGAAGACGCTCTAGCAGAAATGTTTGAATATAACAAGCAAGATGTGCTTTTGTTGCGTGATGTATACAAACGTATTCGTGCTTATGATATGCGGCATCCAAATATGCAGCACTATTACAGCGATGAAAACAAACGTTGTACTGTTTGTGGCAGTGAAAATGTACATGCAACAGGTCATTCAGTGTTTACTCAAGTATCTGAATTTGCAGAGATTCAGTGCGGAGATTGTGGTCACCGTATGCGTGAACGTACAAACCTGAAGACAAAAGAAAAGATGAAAAATACCTTGATGAATGCGCAAGGATAGTTGACACAGGTAACCCGATATGCTTTAATTAGCTATCGGGTTTTTTATTGGAGATAGCAAATGCAACTTAAACCGGGAATGAAAGGAATTATTGTCAAACCAGTAGAGTGCTGTGGGTCTACAAAGTTTATCGGAGCACTGGTGGAGTTTATTAGTCAAGGAGAGGGTTTTATAACTCGTTGTATCCACTGCGGAACTGACAAACGGGCGACAAAAGACCACGTTCAGGTTAGAAAATCTGGTATTAATAACTGGGTAATGATGGAGAGTCGGATCAAATGGTTTAATGATGATATCGACTTAGAAGATACAACAGAAGAGGTAACAAAGGAGATAGCAAATGCAGCTTAAACCGGGAATGAGAGGAATTATTATTAAGCCTAAACCTTGTTGCGGATATACTGGAGGTATAGGTAAACTGGTTGTTTACGAAGGAAAATGTAATAACCCTCTTGTTCGTTGTACAAAATGTTCTGTTTACAGAATTACATCTGATTTTGATGTGTATGTTGTTATTAATGGAGTTGGTCAGGCAATTGATTCTGGTCGTGTTAAGTGGTTTAATGATGATATCGACTTAGAAGATACAACAGAAGAGGTAACAAAGGAACTAGAAGATGCTACCCAGTGATCCAGATGATACACCAGCACATAAACACCAATGGGTTTTGTATCAACTGAAAGTACTTGAAAAGATCCTAAGTCAATACGCAAGAGCTAATGATGAAGGGAACGTTGGTAAAATGCAACAGATAACTGACTTGATGTATTCTTACGGAAGGTCTTTGTATGCAGATGATTTTGAATTTGAATTGGAAAAGTTACTGTTTCAGCATGAAATACTTGACATGATGAAAGATCTGTATTAAACTATAATAAAGAAAAAGTTGTTATAGTTTATTTAATTAAAGGAGGTTTTAAAATGATGTGGATTTTACATATTGCTGCAGTACTGTTTTTCTTACCTGCGTTGTTCGTCACCATTCCGTTACATTTGATTTTGCTGAAAGCTGGAGGTTAACATGAATCCAAACCACAATAACAACTTAGGTGTTGAACTGATCAATGCAGTTGTATTTACTATGCAACAAGATGGTGAAGAACTTAGCACACATTTGTTTGGGAAACCTGTAGGTATGGGTTTATCTTGGCAAGTTTGTAGCCCAATCCGTTCTATCGAAAAAGTAGAATTCGGATACCGTTTTATTACTAGAAGTTATAAAGCCTATTTTATTGATGAATGTGATTTTCAAACGGAATTTAATAAGGAATCTTTAGATGTTTTTCTTAAGATGCAAAGGTGGGGTGGGGATGCAGACGTAGGGCGTATATTGTTTTTCAAAGATTTTAATACCGCAGTACTTTACAAAGGAGCCTAATATGAATTCTATTTCTAGTTATTTTACCGTAGCACATACGTACATTCGTACTCGTAAATGGGAGTTCTGCTCCGATGCTTGTACTTTTGCTTCTAAACTTTTTGGAAATGAATATTTGACAAAAGCACAAGAACGAGTTAAAGTTCGTATGTCTCAACTTAAATAAGGAATCGATAATGAGTGCAACAATCTACGTTTTAATAATCACATCGTTGAACCTAGCTAACGGTTACAAAGAACGTGCGTTAACTTCTTTTGAACTTACTCAGGAGTTTACCAGTAAGGCTCGGTGTGAGTACGCTGGTAAGTCTCAAGTTCAAGATATGCAGCGTAAATTTGGTGGTGAGTTTTCATGGGGATGTTATCCAAAATGAAACAACTTGCACTCGGTCTACTTGTATTCTTTTACACTGGATTAGCTGTACCTCAGATTTGGTCTTGGGAGCCATTTAAAATGCCTCAGAATCAATTTGACTGTTTAGTTACTACTTTGTATCATGAAGCTCGTGGGGAACCAACAGAGGGCGTTTTAGCGGTTGCTAAAGTGGTTCTGAATCGAATGGAATCACCTAGATATCCGAAGAGTGTATGCGGAGTTGTAAAACAACAACTTGTAAAAGGTGTTTGGCAATTTAGCTTCTGGAAGGAAAAGAAGCTTCTGTCTAAACCCGTAGATCAAAAATCTTGGAAACGTATGCAGAAACTTGCCCAACAATCTGTTGACTTGCATTATGCTGGGTTTGATATTGTTGATAATTCAATGTACTACTACAATCCTGATGTAGCAAATCCGGAGTGGGCCAAGAGTAAGAAGTTAAAGTTTGTGCGTAAGATTGGTAAGCACAAGTTCTATAAACGTGTTAAGAATTAAGGAGATTAGTATGAGTGGTTTTATTACATTTTTAGTTTGTGTTTACTTTTTATTGTTTACTTTTTCAACTTGGGCAATGTATAAAATTGCAAAGTACGAGTTGAAGGCGGGTCATGATATTACGATTGGTTATTTGTTTCTGGCAGTTATTGCATGTTTTACTCCTGTTGTTAATTTTTTCTTTAGTTTATTTGTTCTGTCCGAATGCAGAAAAGAGTTATTTGGTGACTCGATCTTCACAAAAGTATTGATTGAGGGGGAGAAAAATGACTAAACAAGATGAAGAGTTTCAGGAGTTCAAACAAAAACTTCTGGATGAAACGAAACTAACCAAAGAAGTATTTGAATTGTGCTTTCAACTGGCTTGGGATGATTCCCATGCTTATGGATATCATGAAGTGGAGAGCAGATTTAATGATCTTGAGGATCTGTTTCATCTGGCTTGGAATTCCGGTTACGATCTAGGTTATAACTTCGGTTATAATATTGGTTATTGTGATGGAGAGGATGGTGCAAATGATTAAGTGCAACGCAGTAAAATACAGAACCATCTGCCAACAGAAAGAAACCTGTGAGCGATTCCTGTGTGATACAGAATATCCACAAGAATATTTTACAACAGCACCTTTTGCCACGATGCCAGATGGTACGACACAGTGCGATTATTATTTCGAAAACAAGGAGACAAAAAATGAGTGAAGAATTTGGAGAGTTAAGTGAAATTAATGTAGAGTCTCATTCTGACGGTTTTCGTTTGATTGGAGTTGATCTGCGTGGAGTAAAAGTTTCACAATTTATTAGTCAAGAAGAGGACATGGGTTTGCAAGTCTACAAGTTTCTACAAAAGATTCAGATCTGGGGAACCCACGAAGAGGTATATTAATGGGCAAAATGAAAAATTTTTTAATCGGATGTATTGACAACAAACTAGATCCTGTGTACACTCTCGATCAAGTTGTTAAACACAGGATTAAACATGAGAAAGAAAAAGCCACGAAAGCCAAGGAATCCAGTAGCAAGGGAGATTATAACCAACCCTTTGTACAGGCACAAAAAGGTTCCAAACCGTAAGAAACGTGAGAAATCTAAACACAAGGAGGATTAAATGAGTAACCCATACGTACAAAAGTTTTCCAAGGCATTTAACACAGGTTTGTTTACTAGTATTTTTATTGTATTAGCAGTTCTTGCATCTTGTATGCCCGAGCCAGCACGTGCTGCAACAGAGGGTGATCTTCCTGTTATTTGTTTTACAGTAGAAGAGTTCGCACAAGAATATCAATCAGGGTCTTTTAATATAGAAAATAAATCTTCTGTTACAATTTTTATAGATAGGATACCACACAGAATGGATAAAGTTGTTACACACGGTTTAGAATCCGGTGATACGATTGAAAGCACATGGTTGATTGAAAAAAGTGGAGCATTTTGCTTGCTTTTTATGGAAAACTTAGGTAAAATTCATAAACTTTAAAGGAGAGTAAAATGAGTAATAAAAATATTGTACTAGCTTTGTTTATCATGGTTTGGTATGTTGTAATGTTTGGATTCTGCGTACCGTTCTTGATTTCAGCACCGAGTGATATTGCATCTATTCTTGGTGCAGCTTTGGCGGTTGTACACGTAATGGTTCCGATTCTCTGGTTTAACCGTGAGAAGAAAGAAGACGTTAAGAAAGATTTGGTTTAATTTAAATAATTTAAGGAGGATTTACATATGAATTTTAAAAAGGTTTTTGCTGTGTTTTTCATGGCTTTGGTACTAGGTGCTTGTACTAAAGTTCCAGCAGGTTTTCGAGGAAAAACAACCGAAACATAACGATGAAATAGTATTTTTCAAAAGATCCTACGGGTTCTTTGAAGAGTTTGTACCTCATTGTGATACTGTAGAGTATTGTTGGTTTGAGTTGGGGGAGGACGAGAAAGAATCTTGGGTCGGACAATACTGCTATGATTCTGAAAAAGAATTTCATCACAAACTAGGCGACATTATTGTGAGCGAGTTTGACGGGTCAAAGTGGAAATTGAGAGCAATGGTTTCTGGTACTATTTTAAATGAAAACTTCTTTTGGATGCACTCTGAAGACTATCACAATGCTTTACCTTATAAATATTAAACTGGAGAATAAACATGGACAAAGAACAGATTGAACAAATTATTGAAGAATACATCAAACAAAACTTAACAGTTAACGTAACGACAAAATTTGTTGAAGCAGAGTTTGGTAACTATGTTGATACTAATGTTGAAGTGTCGTTAAATGGCAACACTTTTTATTACTCCTATTCGTGAGAAACTTCATATGAATACCAAACGTGTAATGTCAGTGAAGACCTGTGAACCAATTGATATACCTGAAAACTACATCTGTTGTTCTGTGTGCGGTTCATGGGAACATCCTCATATGTTTACTAAACGTGAAGATGGTGTGCAGGATAGAACAAACTGTAAAGCTTGCTATGAAGCACCACAAGAGTCTTGGAAAGAAATTCAAGCAAATAAACAAGATACAATTAATTCGTTACGATACCAGTTGAATCTAGAGAAGTTACTTGAATCCAAAACCTACATGGGCAATTCTATCTCAGTAGAACAAATGATAAAAGCACTTAAGAAGTTACCAAAAGGTTCTCGCTTGTTCGTAGGTCAAGAGGGATACTATGCTGAAGGTAAATTTGGAAGTATTTACGAACCAATTTCAAAGAAAGTTATTGAAGGAATAAATTATTTTGAAATTGGATACTCAAGTCAGAATTATTAAATATAAACTATGCAAAACAGTATTCAATTTGAAGCAATGAAATTTGCGTTTGAAGTTCATAAAAATCACAAACGCAAATACACAGGGAACCCTTATACCGATCATCTTGCAGAGGTTGTTGGGATTGTATCAACGGTTACAACTGTACCATCACATTTAGCAATAGCTTGGTTGCATGACTCTATTGAAGATGTAGGGGTTACATTTCAAACACTTCAAAGCAAGTTTGGCGGTGATGTTGCGACAGGTGTACTCTGGTTATCTGATTTGGAAGATGGTAATCGTGCAGAACGTAAGAGGTTAAGCAGAATCCGATTATCTAATGCACCAAACTGGGTGCAAAATATCAAGGTAGCTGATATGATCAGCAACACCAGTAGTATTGTTCAACACGATCCGAATTTTGCAAAAGTTTACCTAGAAGAAAAACGTTTATTGTTAGATGTGTTGACAAAAGCGGATAAAAGTCTGTTGTACTTTGCACGTAATTTGGTAATTAACAAAGGAGAATAAATATGCGTAAAATGGCACGAGTAGTTAAGATTGATGACGTAATTAATCACAATAATGCTGATACTTTGGAAATTGCCAAGGTCGGTGGTTGGCAGGTAATCATTCGCAAGGGTGAATTTAAGACCAATGAGTATGCGATATTCTGTGAGATTGATTCGTGGGTACCAACAGAGCTTGCTCCGTTCTTAAGTAAAGGTAAAGAGCCTCGTGAGTATAACGGTGTAAAGGGTGAAAAGCTACGCACAATCCGTCTTCGTGGCGAGTTGTCTCAGGGTTTGTTGCTACCAGTAGCCGAATGTTTTGGGGATACCGTAACTGTATCTTCAAACAATGCGACACCTTTTAAAGAGGGCGATGACGTATCAGAAGTATTGAACATTCAGAAATGGGAACCTCCGGTATCAGCACAACTTAGAGGGCAGACCAAAGGTAACTTCCCAAGTATCTTCTTCAAAACCGATCAGGAACGCATCCAGAACCTCTCTAGGAAGCTTGATGAGTGGATTGCACAAGGCCTTGAGTTTGAGGTAACAGAGAAGCTTGAAGGCAGCTCTATGACCTGTTATTTGCTTGAGGATGGAACCTTCGGTGTGTGCTCTCGTAACCTTGATCTAAAACGTGATGAAAACAATACTTTCTGGGCTACAGCAATTAAGCTTGATATTGAAGCCAAGATGAAGGCATACTTTGGTGAAACACCTGAGAAAGCTGTATGTTTGCAAGGTGAGTTGATTGGTGAAGGTATTCAGAAGAATATCTATGGTTTGAAAGGTTATGATTTCCGTGTGTTCGATATTCAGGAAGCTGGTGGTAAATATTTTGATTCAGATGATCGAGCCGGTTCTTTAGCTGAAATGAAAATAGATAGTGTGCCTGTTTTAGGCTTTGGTACTGTTATGCCAATGGAAGATATGTTAGAGTATGCACAAAACAATTCTAGGCTTGCTAATACAAAACGTGAGGGTGTTGTGTGGAAGTGCTTGACAGATCCAAGTATTAGCTTTAAAGTTGTAAACAATGAATATTTACTTTCTGAGAAATAGGAGATACAAATGGACTTTCGTGTAGCTGTTCATACTGAAGAATCATATGGTTACTTTCTTGACCCTATTGCCAGTTTCGAATTGAAGGAATCTTTCGAACTTCAAGATGTAGAATTAGATGCATTCTCACCTATTCATGGGCACTACACGTATGTTGCCTACCAAGAGTACGAAGTAGAGGTAGAGAACTGGAAAGAACTTACAGAACAAGTGTCTAAAGTTTTTTCACAGGTATTACAAAAGTATCCAAACGAAAGTTGTGTACTTGCAGTAGAGCGCTTGGTAAACAACAAATGGGAAGAGTACGTAACTATCACCAGATCTGTCTGGAGTGACAACAATGAATTTGCTGTACATGATTTGCTAAACGAGTTCCAAACAACTTATGCACTTGAACTAAACGGAGGTATTTGAAGATGGGAATGATACAATATACACACTACGAAGACAAAGGTAAGAACACCTACGGTTTAACTACGTTTGTAGAATTTTCTGAGAATTCAGGTACTTACCGTTGTCTTGCTGTTGATTGCTTTATGAGAGCTAATGATGTATTCTCTTTTAAAACACCAGAAGATGCCGAAAAGTTTTGTAAAAAGGTTGCAACTGGTATTAAAAAGTTGTATGATTCTTCTCAAGAAGAATTGATCGCTGATATTAAATTTTATGGGGTAATCTGATGCTTGAATTGCTATCTCGTTATGATAAAGATATGAAATGTTATCGTTTGTTTGTTGTTGACGAAAACGATGAAATTATATATCGTCCTACACTGAATGAAGTTTATTTCAGTAAAGATCTTTTGAAACACTCTTTGGGAGTTAAATAACATGAATAATATGGACTATTTAAACAGTGTAAGTCAAAAACCAAATTTTAAGATTGGTGATGTGGTAACCTGTGAATATAACTTCGGAAGTCTACAATTAAGACTGAACGAATGGTATACTGTAGCTGACATAGAGTATGATGTTGACGATGATGCTTGGTACGTTGCACTAAAAGAACTCAACTTAGAGTGGGGTTGCGAGTGGTATGCTTCACGTTTTAAAAAGGTTAATTAAAGGAGAGTAAAATTATGTAAGCTATGTTGTTTGTTTATTTTGCAAATATCCTACCACAGATTTCACACGCAATGAGTGGTATGCTTATCATAGGAGTACTTGCACTGATTCTTTGGATTATTTTCGGTGGTATGATTTTATCAGACTACACTGGTACGTTTAATCCGAAAGCATATAAAAAACCTATATGGATCATCGGAATTCCTGTAGTAATTTTAGCCACTTTAATTGGTTTTGCTGCTGAGATTTATCAACAAGAACCAAGAACATGGGTTGTAGCAACGTATTTATTTTTCATTGCTTTAGGTTTTTATTTAAAACCAAGGGGTTGATTGATGTTGTTTCCAAAAATGACTAACGCCGAATACCAATCCTTGGGCAAGGTTCCAAAGGTTGTGGCTACCTATTTGTTGGATTACAATGGTGAACGCATCAGGAAGCTTCCAGAAGGCTCTGAAAAGCATTCTAGGTTCGATCCTAGGGATATTGAGGTTGTTGTTAAAAAACCATACGATGTAAGTAAGATTTCTCTTGACACAGAAGAAGCACCTTACTAGACTACAAATAAGCTAAACATAAAAGGAGATTACAAATGAATGAAACCTTGACACCAACCGAAGCACAAAAATTCAGTGAACTATTCAAAGCTTTGTCTAATGGGGAGACTATTCAGTGGTTTGACGAAAGTGAAAACACCTACGTTGATTGCTACAAAGAACCTAACTATTACACACTGAATACTGCAGACAATGTAGAGAAGTTCCGTGTAAAACCAAAAAACGAAACAGATAGTCGTGAATTTGACTTGTATAGGGCTGAAATGGTCATTTTTAGTCAATATTCAAACAAAAACGTTGTACTGCGCTTCTTTCAGTTTGAGTCTGATAAATATAAGCTATTTACACCGGACTCAAACAACCGTTGGTACGAGACTGTATTTACAGGATCTAGGAAGACTGGTTTTGAAATTAAGGAAATAATTAAAGAGGAAATGGGGTGTGACAAGATTTTGGAAATTCGTAACTGGAGGTAAGTACAATGCACGCTAACGATGGATACACCAAAGTATTTCATAAAGTGAAGTCAGAAGGTTCTTTTGAGAAGTCAAAAGCTAAAAGTAAAGAGCCTCAGTGGAAACAACAGAGAAAACAACAGCAGAAACGCAACTGGAATTCTGAAAATTAATTTAAAAAGTTGTTGACAAGGTAATTTAATTCGTTCATACTGTCTTCACTGTCTAAACAAAAGGAGATTACAAATGGAAAAGATTCAAACTAAAGTGTTCAGTAATGTTGGCGACTTGATCATTACTTCTGCTCGTGCTGGTGTAGCTGCCAAAATGATTGATGATGCAGGTTCGAATGGTAAGTTCTTCTCTGTAAAGTTTGTGAAGAAGGATGGTTCGATTCGTCAAATGAATTGTCGCCTTGGTGTGGTAAAGCACCTACGTGGCGGTGAGCGTACCTTACCACGTGATTACATCGTAGCCTTTGATGTAAACGCAGATGAAAAGGGTGGCTACCGAGCAATCAACCCAGCTACTGTTCTGGCTGTGAATGGTAAAGAAGTAGGTTAAATAAAACGCAGGTATTTCTTCGGAAGTACTTGCGTTTTTTATTTTGTAGATTTATACTGGTGTTTCTTTCACTTAAGGGGGTTTCAAATGTACAACCACAACGCAGTAATTCAAGGTCGAGCAATCGGTGAGTTTACGGAGAAAATTTATGGTCGTGTATTTACCTATGAACATAACACAGACTGGCACTGGTTGAACATTGAAGATTTTCCCCATGTAATTCACATGGGTGATGGTTCAACCCGCTATGCCAACGTACTTAAAACAATGGTACGTGTAGTAACTGATGAACTTGATGATGGATCACCGTTGGTTGAAACTTGGTTCATCAAAAAACATAAGAAGTTCAAATAAGTGTTGACAGGGGAAACAAACTCCCCTACACTTTGGTTTCAGTTTAATAATTCATAGGAGAATTCAACATGACTCAAACAGCTCAAATTACCAAAGAAAACGTAGAACAAATCATTGCAGAAGCAGAAAGTGCTGCACGTTTGGCTGCTCAAAAAGCAGGTGAATTGATTGGTGGTGACCGTGGTGCTTGTGGTTTCGCTTGGGTTGAGATTCGCCCTGCACGTGGTATCTTGGCTAAAGCTTTGAAAGATACAGGTAAAGGTGACAAAGGTTGGAACGGCGGTATCCACGTATGGAACCCTGCCAAGGCACCTGTACAAAGTATCTACATACTGGAACAAGGTGCATGTGCCTACGCAGCACTGCTGCGTAACTACGGCATTAATGCCTACGCAAACTCTCGTCTGGATTAATCAAAAAATATTTTTCAAACAGTTGTTGACAGGGGAGTTAATTTCGCCTAATATCTCTACATACTAATCAACTAGGAGTTTCCAAATGTCTAAGAACTGGTCTGCTTACCAACTGAACGTATTTTCTTTCATCGAAAACGAAACAGGTAATGCTGTCATCGAAGCGGTTGCTGGCTCAGGCAAATCCACTACAATCATCGAAGGCGTTAACCGTATTCCATTCGGCGCTACCTCTCTGTTCCTAGCCTTCAACAAAGCGATTGCAGAAGAATTGAAGGAAAAAGGCGTTAACGCACGTACATTCCATTCATTGACCTATAATGTAACTCTGAAGCACAAAGGTTCTCGTACTGTTGAAATGAACAAAATGAATGTACTTGCCAAGGAAATGATGACATGGGAAGACTTCCAGATGTACGGTTCTTTCTGTATCAAACTGGTTGGTGCTGCTAAAGGTGTAGGTATTGGTTGTCTGGTAGATGATACTGAAGAGAATTGGTATAACATCATTGATCACCACGATATGGAGCTGGATCACGAACTTGCCTTGATGCAAACTGCTGTTTCTTATTCTAGACAATTGCTTGAAATGAGCAACAAAAGTACTATGGTAGATTTTGATGATATGTTATATATCCCTGTTAAGGATGGTTTGAAACTAGACAAGTATGATTTTGTATTTGTTGATGAAGTGCAAGACTTGAACCCGATCCAACGTGCTATGCTGAAAAAGATTATGCATGAGAAGTCACGCCTGATTGCTGTAGGTGATCCTGCACAAGCTATCTACGGTTTCCGTGGTGCTGATAATGATTCTTTGCACATTGTAGCCCGTGAATTCAATTGTAAGACTTTACCCTTAACAATCAGCTACCGTTGTGCTAAAGATGTTGTACGTTTTGCTCATACGTGGGTAAGCCACATTGAAGCTGCTACAACAGCACCGGAGGGTCAGGTACAACACAGGGATACTAAATGGGCAATAAAAGAATTTGAGAGCACAGATCTGGTTGTATGCCGTACTAATAAACCTATTGTTAATTTGGCATACCAGTTGATCAAGAATCGTATTCCAGCGAAGATCCTTGGTCGTGAAATTGGTCAGGGTTTGACTTCGTTGATTAAAAAGATGAATGCCAAGGATATCGATTCTCTGGTAGAAAAGCTGGAAGTATATCGTGAACGTGAAGTACAAAAAGCACTGGTACAGGATAAAGAACACAAGATTCAAACCATTGAAGACAAGGTTGATTCTATTTTGGTTTTGATTGAAGCACTGGAAGAAACAAACCGTACCGTACCTGCTTTGGTTGCTATCATCGAGAGCCTGTTTAACAACAATGCAGACGCTGTTACACTGTGTAGCATCCACAAGTCAAAAGGTTTGGAAGCAAAGCGTGTATGGTGGCTAAACCCTTCACAATGCCCTAGCAAGTATGCTAAGAAGCCTTGGCAGCAACAGCAGGAACGTAACCTCTGCTACGTTGCAGCTACACGCGCTAAAACGGATTTGATACTGATTGAAGAACCTAAGAAAAAATAAGTTGACAGGGGGTGAAATTCCCCTTATACTTTCTTTAAGTAACCAATTAGGAGATTCAGATGAAATTTGATCCAAACACTCAATACCCTTATTTTAAAAGTGCAGTATATTGTCAAGTTGACAAAAGTCTTTCACCTGCAAATGAAATGTGGATTCTTTTAGATGGTTGTTTAGATGCACCACAAGCAATTCCAACTGGGGGATTGACAGGCAGAGACAAAAAAGGTTATAGCACATCTTATAGGTGGTTTGTAGAGCGCGAAGAAAGAGACCCTAACGAAATAGAAGAATTAAACAAACTTGCAGATAAATTAATTCAAGAAATACTTGACGAGCTTGATCATTAAGTTTAAACTACCCTTAAGTTAACCAATTAGGATATTACAATGAATTCATCGGAACTTAAATATACAATACGAAATTGTCCTTACTACACTAAAAGTAAAAATGCCAAAGAAATTTTAAATACATTAACAGAGTATTACAATTCAAATGATTCTGAGTTGTGTTATAATTATTTTTGTATAAATGATGAAATAAGATTAATTTTCTTTGGAACAAATTATCTGCATTGGTGTAGTAGAACTCTGCAATACATACTAATTTCAGAGTTAAAAGCTTGTGATACTGAAAATAAATTTCCAGCATTAAAGAACCTTATTAATGGGGAAGACAGCTACAATAAGGCTGAGTGGGATTTATATAATGCTTGGAGTTTAGAAGGTATTTATGGGGCTGCTATTGTAATTTGTGGTATTGGGGTATTAGATGAGGGGTTTATAGAGATTAAATTAAATTTTGAAAATCAACAAAACGAAATAATGAAACTTGTAGCTAAAGCAAAAAGAAATCTACTAGAACAATTAATATCTAAACTGAAAACTGATATAATTGCATTTGAAAACTCAAAATAATTAAGAAAAAATTAACAAAAGAGGTTTATTATGAAAGAGAAACTTGACAATAACCAGATAGATAGTTACATCAAACAAATCATTTTTACTTGACGAGCCTAATTTAAGTTAACCAATCAGGAGATTAAACAATGAGAAACGAAAAATTTGCAAGTCAACCTGTAGTACAAGTAGATCAAGATCCAAACTGGCGTGTACACCACGCTATTGAACGTCTGAAGGGTTTGATCGAGGTTTCTGACCATGAGTTAAATATTTTCCGCAAATCGTTCGATCAAAACCCTGTATCTGCTCTTGAATGGTCTATGGGTGCTTTTTACCACGCCAATCAGAAACGTGTAGTAGAGAGTCTTTTGGAAGACTTACAAGCAGAACCAACACAAGAAACAATCGACGAATTGTGCTCTGAGCTTGTCAAAGACATTGTTAAAATTGCTCGTATAACCCCATCCAGTACTAGTGCTGTGTGTAATATCAGTGATAACTGCCGAAGGAAGGCTTACTGTAATGTACTGGATTACCTGAAAGCTTATTCAAGCGAAAACATTATTAAATAATTACAGGAGAATTTCAAATGCAAAAACAAATTAATAAAGAAAAATTGTATACCTTTAAATTGACCCTACCTGAGATACTAAATATTGCATCTCACCTTGGAGCAGCCTCAGATGAAACTAACTTTGATGTTCTTCGTGAGTATAGGAACGATACTATATACAAGAATCTTAACCCTGTAGTTGACAGCATATTAGATAAAAGCTACAATCATGACTTCTTCCCTACTTTTAGTAAATTTTACAATAAATTAGAAGAGATTAACAAAGAATATGAACCTGAAGTAAATACAGTTCATTTCTGTATTTACAAAGTCAATAACAACTTGTACACTAGTACGTTGTACAATACAGAAAAGGAAATGATTGATGTTATTACTCGCATATATAACTATGGTGTTGTAGAGTTTATTGGTACATTTACTCAAGAAATTAAAACAATTTACAAATAATTTTGTAAACATTTTGTAAAGATTTTCAAATAATTTTGTAAACATTTTGTAGGAAATATGAAAACTTTTGATAATTGTTATATATATGAAACAGCTAAAAATGCTGATACCTTACTTAAAGAACTAGATAGGTTGAAACAACTCGAACCTGTTCTTAAAGCAGCCACTGAAGGTAGAGTTATTTTGCTGAACTCTGGTGATTTTCGTTCAGATGAGGGTACTTTTAGCTTTTCAGAAAAACCTGTAAAATATAGTATTGAACCTAATATTATTAAACAAACAGTTTATTTTATTACTTATAATACTGATACCGGATTAAAAGTCTATTATACACAAAGTAAGGAATTACATATTGACCGGATTAATCAGTACTTAGAAATGGGATATAGCATCGTTAAAACATGGAAAGAAACTTACGATATTGAGTTGAGCAAGTGACTAAATTAAATGAAATGAAAGTTTATCCTGAATTAACACCGAGGGAGTTAGCTTTGTGTTATTCATTAGTTGCACAATCTTCGAGATCAAGTTCCAATAAATACTTAAGTGATACTGGTTTAAACTATAGCAAACAGACGCATGTGTCCAGCTTATTCGAACCAATTGCAGATAATAGTGTTAACGGATGTTCTTATGTATTGTACAAAAAGCTCCAACAACTGTTTGATGATTTAGCTGAGAAGACAAAACCAGAAGTAAAAACAATTTGGTATTACATTGCTTTAAATACGTCAGGTAATATAGTAGACATACGTGTGTCAAAAGCTTTTAATAGCTATGAAGAAGCTGAATCGAGTTACTAAAGTAATACAGGCTCTACGATCGATTGTAATTACGGGGGTATACTTAGGTATACCCTTTGTTGTTTTAACAGCTTGTAGGTACCTTAAAACTGGTTATAGCTTAATCTACATGCCTTTGTATATATAATTTTTTGGCAGATCGAATTCCGGAAACCTGCAGACATTTTTGGGCAGATTGATTTCCGGAAATTTGCAGACAATTTTATTCAAATGGTTATAGCAAAAGCTGACCGATCCAGAGTTGGTGAGTTAGAAATAAGAATGATTCTCAAATAAGAACTATTCCCATTTGAGGTCTTATATAAGACATAAGATATAAGACTAAATAGGAATGATTATCATTTGTATTTTGATTCTTATTTAACGGACTAAATGCAAACTATTATCATTATTAATTAAATTAAATCCACATAATTAACAAAATATAAAAAGTCAATACCGAAGTGTTGTATTTTAGTCTAAACCATAAAAATAATTATTTGTCTAGCTGATTAGAAAACACTGTAAAACAATACAGGCATTTTAAACCGCTTAAAACAGCCCTAGAATCGATTTTTAGGGGTAGGCGGTAGGCAGATATCAAAAAATAATTTGGCGCGATGTTTTCACAATATAAAAAACACATTTCACTATGTGAAAGTACCCTCGATTAGAGTATGCAAACAAAAACGAGTGTGGTACTCGCATGCATGCATCAAAAGATATAAAACAAGAATACAGAATTAGAATGAATCCTCTACTTTTTATTGAATAAGTGTGTAGAATTCAATTCATGCACTAGATGCACAGCTCTTTAACAATACGAAACTAAGCCCTAAGCGGGGCTAGGTGTAAGCCTTGGAAATAGCAGGGTTTACACTTTAACCCGTTTAACTAATAGGCAACAAAATGACAAAGCGCGATAAAATCGAATCCGTTATTTATAGCGGATTATCAATTGTAGTGATTTTCTTTTGGTTTAACTAATAGAGGT
>Ga0208897_1000332_pt1 | contig 22424 bp, 14 predicted proteins | sample ColrivemetaGS697_FD_187594 | JGI IMG/M metagenome (GOLD analysis project Ga0208897, IMG submission 187594) | Estuarine microbial communities from the Columbia River estuary, USA - metaG S.697 (SPAdes) (version 2) | ecosystem: Environmental > Aquatic > Marine > Intertidal zone > Estuary | place...
CTGATATTGAATACCAAAAAAGAGCGCGGAACTGCCTATTCGTATTTAAATGCTTCTGCTGACAATAGCAATTCAGACAAAATGAAAATAACCTTGGGCGCACGTCTGCAGCGTTTTGATTTGCGTAATTTAAATCAGCGATTTTCAGATGAAGGTGGCTTAGAATTGTTTTCGGAGGACAAAACGGCTTCAGAGTTCGGATTTTTAACTACAGATGGGAAATTTAAAAATGCAACAGCAATAGGGTTTTGGTTTTCCGAAGATGTACAAATTGCTGCTAATACTTATAGCTTAAAAGGTTTTTATGCTACTAGCTATTATCTGATGGAAATGCTAAAAGAGAAATCTTGGGTAGATATTTTTCCAGGTATAGGAATGGGCTATAGCAAGCTTAAATTAAATACGGAAGAAAGTTATAATGGGACGTTGCTATTACAAGATGGGTTTTTAGGTGAGACTAAGCTAACGCAATATGTGAATGATGCCTTTACTCTGGATGCGACCTTAATGGCTGATTTGAATTTAGGTTGGTTTACCTTGGGTTATCATACTGGTTATTGCGTCGATGTATCCAATAAACTATGGAAGTCGAACAAAACACATCTCAATCTTTCACCAGAAGTGTCCCTTGGAGGATTTTATCAAACATTAAAGCTTGGCGTAAACTTTTAAAAAAGTTGCTGCCATCTCTTTGATATTTTTTAGCCCTTGTGTTGAATATTCAAGTTATTGAATAAATTTGACTTGATGAAACATAAAAATAGTATTCTTTTACTCTGCCTCATTGCAGTAGGTAGTTTAATTTCAGGATGTAAAAAGACAGAAACAGCTCCATTAGAAGTGCCGTGTGAAGAAAAAACATGGTATCGAGATGCGGATGGCGATGGCCTAGGTAACCCAGAAGTATCTAAAAAAGACTGTGGACGGCCTGATGGTTATGTGGAAAATAGCGAAGATAAAGTAGATCTAAAAGCTTCAAGAGCTGGTGTCCCAATGATTTTTAAAGTAACAGGAGAAACCTGCTACTACTGTGGAGATTGGGGCTGGGAGGCATTTGCCAGCTTAATTGATAGATATAAAGGTGGTAAAGCGCTTACTTGGGGTAATTATGGTACAGGATTCTCTAACAGCTTTTTTAGAAATCAAGAAATCACAGAAACTATGCAAAGTTTACAAACGAGATTTGCACCTAATAGTTCTAAACCGAATTTCGTTACAAACGGAAAAAATTACACGACAAGTTCAGCAGATGCTCAAGCAGCAGCAGATGCGTTCACGCTTACGACTGCCCCAGTGGGAGTAGTGCTAAGTGCCAAAATAGAGGGAAATAAACTCATTATAAATGCTGAAGCAGAGGCCTTTTCTGATGCTTCAGGCGTTTATGTGATGGGAGCATACCTAATAGAAGATAAAGTTTCTGGTCCTCAGTCTGGTCCAATAGGGGCAAGTGGCTACGTAGAGCACCATAATGTAATGAGAGGTTCACTTTCTGCAAATGCATGGGGCGAGGTAATCACAGAAAATGGATTGACTGCTGGGCAGAAATATGAGAAAACTTACAGCGTAACTATTCCCGAAGGATATAACAGCGCTAATTTCTCATATGGTGTAATCATCTGGAAAAAAATTATTACGATTCACAATTTTGTGAACGCATATAGTTCCAATTAAATTAAAAAAAAGACAATGACTAAAAAAGGGTTCGTGTGCTACACGAACCCTTTTTTTTATGCCATAACCATAAGTTAATTAGTCTTCTAATTCCATAATGGCTTCAAGTAAGGCATCACATTCCGTGGTAATTGACTTTATACTTGCTGTAGAAGCTGCATACTCTTTACTCAATGACTCAAAGTCTTCTGGCGTTAAATTGGCAGCCTCTGCTAACTTGGCTTCAAGGGAAGCCCCATGAGATTTAGCGTTTTTCAATTGCTCTTCTTTGCCATCAAGCTGTTTCTGTAACTTTTTGACCTGTTCTATTTTTTCGTCTTTTTGTTTCCAGGTGTTTTTACTATCAACGCTATTTTCACAAGAGCCTACGCTTGTTTTTTTGCGCACTTCTACTTTGGGTGGATTCAGTTTATCTTGCTCGAGCTTGTAATTATACTCATGGTATGTGCCCGGATATTCTTTAACCTCTTCATCTTCTATCCACCAAACTTTATTCGCTAATTTCTCTATGAAATATCTATTGTGCGATACAAATATGAGCGTCCCTTCGTAGCGCTTTAATGCTTCGATGATAATCTCTATACTATCAATGTCGAGGTGATTTGTAGGCTCATCCAGTAACAAGAAGTTAGCTTCGCTAACCAGTGTTTTAGCTAATGAAACCCGCGCTTTTTCACCACCACTTAGTACTTTTACTTTCTTAAATACATCATCACCAGCAAATAAGAAACAACCCAGCATGCTACGCAATTCCATGTCCGTTTTATGTGGGGCATCGTATTGTAATTCTTCTAGAATCTCATATTCCATGTGCAAGCTTTCTAGCTGATGCTGCGCATAAAATGAAGGAACTACATTGTGCCCTTGCTTACGTTCCCCAGTAAAAGGAAGCTCATCTGCTATAATACTAAGAAAAGTAGATTTACCTGTACCATTAGCCCCAATTAGCGCAATTTTATCACCACGTACTATTTCGCGATTTACATCATCAAATAGAAGTTTGTTATTAAACCCTTGCGTAATCTTATTGAGCTCCATGACTACCTTGCCGCTTTGCTTGCCTACTTTAAAGTCTATTTTAAGGTTAGATTTATCTTCTTGAATAACCTCAATTTTTTCTATTTTCTCGACCATTTTCACCCTAGACTGCACCGCTTTTGCTTTACTCGCTTTTGCTTTGAATCTATTGATGAATTTTTCTTGTTCCTTAATATACTGCTCTTGGTTGGCTGCTTGTCTTCCAATCAGATCATCTCGCTCTACTTTGGCTTGAAGATAAAAGTCATAATTTCCATCCCATAAGTAAAGCTTATTGTTACTTAACTCAGCGGTTTTGTTGATCATTTTATTCAAAAACTCTCTATCATGTGATACAATAATCACACTGCCAGGATAGCCGCTTAGGTAGTTTTCTAACCATTCAATACTAGGTAAGTCAAGGTGATTGGTAGGCTCATCCATGAGCATAATGTCTGGTTCTTCCAATAGCATTTTGGCCAATACTACTCGCATACGCCATCCACCCGAGAATTCTTGCATAGGACGACTAAGATCAGCGGTTTTAAATCCTAGACCTTCTAGAATTTCTGCCGTTTTATTGTCCATATTGTAACCGTCAAGCGCATCAAACTCCTCTTGGTAGTCGGCCATACGTTGTATGTTTTCGTCACTAGGATCGGTCTCTAGCAAGGTGTAGAGTTTTTCTAATTCAGCACCTAAAAACATGGCTCTTTTAAATGCACCTTTGGCGTGTTCTAAGATAGTTTGATTACCATCTTCACTAATCATATCTTGAGATAGATATCCTAGATTTACACCGCCTGCTTTATTGATAGAACCCTCTCGTATATCGTATTTGCCCATTATGAGTTTGAGCAATGTAGATTTACCTGCACCGTTCTTACCTATCAGGCCGATACGTTCACGTGGTTTTATAAACCAGTCAATGTCTCTAAAAAGGTAATTACCGCCAAACTCAAAGGATACGTTTTGTAAATGAAGCACGTGTTAAATTAAATGGCTGCAAAGGTAGGCCTATTGCCACTCAAATAAATAGTCAACCTAAAAAATATGCAGACAGGTAATAAATCATGGCTAAAACTAACACAAGGATCACTATGCTAATGGTTCTGTTTTTACGATTTCTGTCTTCAATGTAGCTTCTAGCGCGTCTTCTACCTTCTAAAATTTGTTCCTTGCTAAGCAGGTTAGTAGCGTGTGCTTCCTGATTTCCGTTTCCTACGTATTGTTCTTTTAGCTTTTTAAAGCGATTAGCTGAACGTTTTCTTAGGAGTCCATTCTCTTTTAACGAATTGTTCATCGCACTTGAATGTCCACCAAAACTCATCTTTCAAATATAAGAAGCCTAATTTTTAAACAGGTACTAAATATTTTCGTTGGTGTTATGGTTTATTCTAGACCTATCCTATCTTTAGTCTTCCAAATCTAACTTGGTTAAGAAATTAGCGACAGACCGAGGACTGGCAGTTTTTATCCTAAACTTGCCATTTGTCATTTTAGGCCCTTTTTCTTTAATAATATCATTAAACTCTTTGTCGGTACTGGCTACGGTTACACTACCTAAGTAGTAATCGATGTAGAACCAATCATACTTGCTTACTTCGAAGTACAGCGTGTAACGCGCAGTGCTTCTTCGTTTGGTAATGACTATTTTGGCGTTTATGGTTTTATTAACTTGATTACCATTTATAGTAGCAATCTGTACAGGATCAGTTGCAATAAACTGGCGTTTACTGGGAACATAAGCTATAGACATTTTGCTGATAAAAATATTCCTATCTAAATCTCCTTGGGGTTTTATTTCACCTGTACTAGATGTGTTCTCAATAGCCTTATTTAGTTTTTTGTCATCTAAGTATTCTGCCATTGCATTATAAATAAACTCATCACTGTTATCGGCAACGGGATTACCACTGCCGTTGTTTTTCATTACTTCGATTATTCTGGTGTAGCATTCCTCGGGCAGCTTTATATTAAGTGCTAGAATACTATTTAGGGTAAAGGTTGAATCTGCTTTTTTCTTAACCAGGTTACCTGCCATCAAGCCACTGAAGTTGTCATCTACTTCTAGCCCAAAGTTTAGTTTACCTTCACTGTATACCTCACCAGTTGCGTCATTAAACGACAGGAAACTCCCTCTTCTGCTTCCTTCAAATAGTTTCATGCTGTCTCCTACAATAAAACAATTTGAAGTCTCATCATAGTAAAAAACACCTGTGTCTGCAGTGATATCCATGTCAGCATAACTTCGTTTAAAGTTAAACATGGTAGGATAGATGTGGGTGCTATCATTGGCTAAACTAACCGCGGCATACATCTTACGCTGGTCTTCGTTTTTGATTTCTCGGGCGGGAATTATAATATTACTAGGATCAGGTCTTTGGTTGTACCTAAACCAAGCACTTGGCCATTCTGTCAAACTATGGAGCGGTTTAACATAGCCATTAAATACGATATCCTGGTTTAAACTACTTAATTCAGTTATACCTTTAAAACCTATTTTAGGGCTTACTTTAAAACCTGAAGAGTCTGCCACCGTTCCAGTTGCGATTATAGAAGAATCGGTTTTGCTTACTACACGAATTTTATCAAAGTACAACACTTGATTGGTTCTGTGCTTGTCTTTGTATTTGTAACTTGCAGCGCCACTTAGCGCATATCTTCCAGCTATTTTAAGTTTTGCATCAAAAAGTTCATGGTTTTTATTGTCGCGAGACGCTAGCATTTTTGCTTTTTGCAAAGTTTGCATATCCGCATTTTCTCTTATTTCTATTTTTTCGTTATATGGAAAAACTCTACTGTCTGCCACGTCTATATGAGGTACATTTTCTGCATAAATAATACCTTTCTTCATGTCAAAAAGGGCTTTGGTACTCTCAAATCTCAAGCCTTGTTGAGCCGGGTCCTTGCTTATGAAAATAGATTTTTCTTTAGCTAGTTTAGGACCTTTATTGAGCTCAATAGTTTGTTTATTCATGTCCCACTTATATTCATCCATGGTGCTCGCATATGCATTGAAAGGGAAGTCGGTTAATTTTCCAGTTTCGTTGGCTTTAAAGTCCCCAATTCTAGTGGTAAAATTAACATCAGAAGCAACATTATAGGAGGCGAAGGCTATTTTGTCGCTTGATATTGCACCTATTTCTATTTGAGATATTTTAGCTTTCACTTCGTTAGGTTTAAACTTCATGTCGGCAGAGGTAAGCTTAGCTTGGTCCCATGATAAGACACCGTTTCCTGCTAATTGTAAGCTTGTTTGTATCAGATTTCCTTGAAAATCTTGTTTGTCACGTAACACTTTTACGGTATGCCCATTGGTATTTACAAACATGCTATCCTTGGCAGGAAGCCATTTGGTCATTACATTCATAGCATATACATTTGGGTAGCGTGAATTTTCATCTATACTATATGAATCAGCATTTGCCATGGTATAATCTGGCGCAAGCACAATATCTTGGGAGCTTATAGTTGCCCCTTGATATTCAATATTCCCTTTTGCTGTAAATCCTTCTTCGCTTAGTTTTATGGCTATGTCAGCACTACCTTTGCCTCCATACATGGGGTAGGTGGTCATTGATTTTTCGAAACCAAGTGAGTAATCATCCATAATTTTTGCTTCAAATCTAAAGTTAGGCAAAATGCCTCCAGCTATAAACTCACCAGGGAAACTTAACTCTGATGTCGTAAAATTATCCATGTTTTCTATGGTGAATGGATCTACTTCAAATCGAAAGCGCTCCTTATCGTAAGCGCCGCCGTGTATGCTTTTTTTGTCATAGGCAATTAAGGCCCCTTTTTTACTGGTAAATCTGGGGTATTCCGGAAAATTTTGAAGTCCAGATTTATTCGTTGATCTATCTATTTCCAGTGTTCCATTTATATCTCTCAATACAGATTTTACGGCAACAAGCCCAGGTCTCCCTGTGAAATCTTCGGTGAAAATTACCATGGAATCTATCTTATTTGAGCTTATATCAAAGTCGTAATAGTCAAATGAAAATTGGCTTGAATAAAAATCAAACTTACCTCCGGTTAATCTTCCACCAAAAGTCATATTTCGATTGTGTTTCAAAAAGACCATCTGTTCATGCGGAAAAGCGTATACGTTTTGGCTATCGCTGAATCGGAATGCTCCAACTCCTTCTAATACTAAATTATTACTGATAAGATCCAAGTAAGCATTAGGTCTAGCGGAAATAGTAGACGCGAATCTGATGACGTCGTAATCTGCTAGTTTCATATGGGAGAGTACGGCATGATCTAACTTTTTACGCACTTTGATGGTATCTGTATTGGGATTAAAGAAAATGTAACCATTGTCAGCCAAGTCTACAATTTGAGCTTTTAGGTAAACAGGTTGACTCTCCATCCATTGGGCGTATTCTGTAAAGGTAAATTCGCGCTTACGGTATCTAATTACAAATTCGCGCATTTTATTAAGAGGATGATACTTAAGCATTCCTCGTGGTATTTTTTCGTAGCGGAATTCCTTATAGAAATCATTAGACTCAATAATGGCTTTGGCTTCTTCGCCAGTCATATCAAACTCAATTTTAGGCAGATCAAGTCTCCAAATCACTTGATCTACGTACATCTCTACTTGGTGGTCGGTATTGAAAAAGGGTGCCATTTCTAGCCCTTCTTTTCCTCTGGTTAGAACCAATACTTTTTTTTCTAGGTTCAAATTAAAGTTAAGCTTAGGGTGAAAAATAGTTCCACTGTCGCTGTAAATTACTACTTCACTTTCTTGAGCAGTTATTTTTCCTTCCTTAAGACTGAAGTACTCTGACTTGGCCGTTACTCTAATCTTATTTTTATACTTTATCGAAACCGTTGCTGGAGAAAGCGCAGATCCATTAGCGACAATTTCTGCTCCTTGCATGGAATAGCCTCCGGTAAAAACTACCGTCTTATCCAAGTAAGAACCTAGCTCTAGATCTTTTCTAAAAGAAGAGAATTGAGGAAATTTTGATTTTTGTAGTGCGTCGTCATCTACATTTTTTGCGCTAGATAATCGGTCTTTAAACGTACCATAGAGTCCAGTTGATAAAAAATCTTTATTGATAAAAAGTACGGAATCCACATTTAACTCTGCGCGATTAAACTGAACCACATAATTACTTATTATTTCCGCATATATATTATTAGGTCCAAATCCTGCTCGTTCCCAGGTTACCTTGCCTTTTTTACCTTGCCATTCGTCGGTGTCCAAATAATAACTGCCGGATGTATTGTATATCCTAAGCTTATCAGAGGCTGCTTGGCAAAACAAATCCACATCCTTAAAGGCTATTTGAACCCTGTTATTATCAAAATTAAATCGATAATTATTTGTGGAGGTATACCATATTTTAGATTCAGAAGCATAAATAATATTTTCTTTAAATAAATTTTTAGAGGCGTTTAGGAGCGTTAGAAATGTTTTATTTCCATTTTTTATAGCCGGAATAAGTGCCTTAGACCAATTGATGTATTTTGCTTCGTCAATAGAATCTTTGGCATAAAGCATCGTTTCGGTGAATAATAAGAACGTCGGTATGCGCAGCTCGTTCATCAGCATCAGGTTAGCGACTTCCATGATATTTCGTTGCTCGGGTAATACAAATTTTCCAGAATCCCACTTGGTTATAAATTGCTTGAGAATTTCCTTCGATTCAATGGTGTTGTCTGATTTTATGAAATCCGTAAACTCATTGATAAAAACTTCAGGCTTTTTAGAGAACGAACGTGGTTGTCCAAATGCTATAGCCTCAAAAAATAGCAGGAGTAGGGTTACTAGGAATTGTTTTTTAGCCATTCGTCTATTTAAATTTAAACTGGGTTTGAAGCCAATTATTTGCAATATTTTGTTCAATAAGTATCAAATTATGCGCTTCAGCTGCAAGCACCAGTTGGTCGATATCCGTATCTATAAATCCACATAGTATTAAATGTCCGTCCGGATGGAGTTTCTGCGCAAATTCTGGTAAAAGCTTTAAGTTTATGTTTTTAACAATGTTACTTACTATAACGTCAAACGTTTCGTTTAGATGTGCAATGCTGTCTGCTTGCAATATCTCAACGTTTGCTGCCGCATTTAATTGTATATTCTCTCTGGTGTTCTCTACGCAATGTATATCATAATCAACGGCTAGTACGCGAGAAGCTTTTTTCTGTGATGCTAAAATGGCCAATAGTCCACTTCCGCATCCCATATCCAGCACAGTCTTGCCTTCGCAGTCTAATTTTTCAAGAGATATAGCGCTTAATTGTGTAGTTTCATGATGTCCTGTTCCAAAAGCCATTTTGGGTAATATGATTATGTCGTGCTTTACCTCTTTGGCGGGATGAAATGGAGCACGTGAGTGAATATGTTCTCCAATGTCTGCATCCTTGAAATTATCTTCCCATACTTGATTCCAGTTCTGATCTTTCTCTTCGCTTATCTGTTCCGCTTTTAGTCCAAATTGGTTCAATATATCGCTTAGTGCGAGTTCATTAAATTGACCTGAATTGCAGTAAGCTATTAGGTTTCCTTGTTCATAAGAGGTGCCATCAAAACCGTTTTCTTGAAGTAAAAACGAAACTGTTTCTTCTAAATCTTTGTTGCATTTAATGTGTACTGCAGTGTAGCTCATGTGTATTTGCTACAATAATAATTTGTAAAAGAGTATAGATGAGCCTATATGCTTAATTTGTTGGTAAAGAGATTATTTAAAAAGAGTTGTTTTATAGCATTTAGTGCTTTTGAAACTTCATCTACGTCTTATGAGTCAATCTGTTATATCAGACATCTCAAAACGATTAGATAATGTTGTGCTAAGTTACGATGTATGTTTTCACTATATAATTAGTGGACAACCCTTTACTTACTTTTAAGAATGATGTTAGTTGAAAGGATAAATTTGTCATGTGAACATTAAACTGACAAAACCACTGGTTGTTTTTGATCTGGAAACAACGGGAGTACAGGTAGCCAATGATAGAATTGTAGAAATATACTGCATTAAAATACAACCGGATGGGAGTGAAGAACACTTACATCAAGTACTGAATCCTACTGTGCCTATTCCACCTGAAGTTTCTGCGATACATGGCATTTGGGATAAAGATGTTATAGACAAACCTACTTTTCAAGAATTTTCTAAGATGTTAAATACATTCCTTGGAGACTGTGATTTTGGTGGTTTTAATAGTAATCGGTTTGATTTTCCGTTATTGGCAGAAGAATTCTACCGCGCAGGGGTAGCTTTTGATACCAACAGAAAATTTATAGATGCGCAACGGATTTTTCACCGAATGGAACCTCGAAATCTTACGGCAGCCTATAAGGTTTATTGCAACAAAGAGCTAACCGATGCACACAGTGCCAAAGCAGATACTGTTGCCACATGGGAAATAATTAAAGCACAAGTTGATTACTACCCTGAAATAATTGGTGATATTGATTTTCTAAATGAGTTTAGCGGTGAATCTGAATTCTTTGATTTTGCGCGCAGAATAAAGCGAGGCGAAAACGGAGAAGCCTACTTTAACTTTGGAAAGTATGCTGGTCAAAAAGTAGTGGAGGTTTTTAAAGAAAATCGTGGGTATTATGATTGGATGATGAAAGGTGATTTCCCAGAAAATACCAAAAGCGTGATTACGAAACTGGCTTTGCTTAGTAAAAATCAATAAGCCTAAATACATCTTATTCAGAGTCTTCTGCGTGAATGGCGTGTAATTCATGTGAGGCTAACATGCCCGTTTTCTGCTCACTCGTAATTTTAGATTGAGATTGAATTGCAATTTTTTAGTAAAATGCTAGTCGCTAATTAACGGGGTAAAACTAACTTCGCACTTTATGCAATTAGCAGATCATCATAGCTTAGAAGATATTCGTGCCATTCTCCAGGGAGGTGAGCATGTTGAACTTTCTACCTCAGCCAAACAAAAAATAGAAAAATGCCATACGTATTTGTTGAATAAAGTAAGCCAAGATGGTCCTCCTATTTACGGAGTAAATACAGGTTTTGGGTCACTTTGCAATACCGAAATAGATAAGAACGACTTAACGCAATTACAAATTAATTTGTTGCGCTCTCATGCGTGCGGCATGGGTGCTTATGTCCCCAGAGAAATTGTAAAACTGATGCTCTTACTTAAAGCACAAAGTTTAAGTTATGGGCATAGTGGCGTTCAATTAGCTACGGTAGAAAAGTTGTTGGATTTTTACAATAAGGATATTATTCCTGTGGTATATGAGCTAGGGAGTTTGGGTGCCAGCGGTGATTTAGCTCCACTCAGTCATTTGGCGTTGCCGCTTATAGGTGAAGGAGAAATCTGGAATTATACGGCAAACCAACGTGAGAAAGCGCCATCATCTAGCCTAAGCTTGGGGCCTAAGGAAGGTCTCGCGTTGATTAACGGTACGCAGTTTATGCAAGCATATGGATTGCAATGCTTGTTCAAAGCAAAAGATATCCTGGACCGCGCCGATGTGCATGCAGCTATGTGCTTAGACGCCTACGATGGACGCAAGGAGGCTTTTTGGGCATTTAGCCATCAGATTAGACCTCATAAAGGGCAATTAGCAACGGCAAAAGCAGTGCTCTCACACTTGGAAGGTAGTGCAATTCTATCACAAGATAAAATTCATGTACAAGACCCATATAGTTTTAGATGTGTGCCACAAGTACACGGAGCAAGTAAGGATGCTTATGACCACGTTGCGGCTGTTTTTGAAACAGAAATAAACTCGGTTACAGATAATCCAAATGTGTTTCCTGACGAAGATTTGATACTAAGCGCAGGTAATTTTCATGGACAACCCTTGGCATTGCAGTTAGATTATTTGGCAATTGCCATAGCAGAAATAGGTAGCATTGCCGAACGAAGAATTTATAGATTATTAGAAGGAAAACGAGGTTTACCTGCGTTTCTTACGGCTAATCCAGGTTTGGAAAGTGGACTAATGATTGCCCAATACACCGCTGCGAGTATTGTAAGTCAAAACAAACAATTTTGTACACCCAGTAGTGTAGATACGATAGAAAGTAGCAATGGACAAGAAGACCACGTAAGCATGGGTGCAAACGCAGCGACTAAATGTTTACGTGTAATAGAAAATGTGGAGCGCATTCAGGCTATTGAGCTTCTCACGGCATCAAAAGCACTCGAATTTAGAAGGCCATTGAAATCTTCACAGGTGATAGAAGACCTACTAGCAATCGTTAAAGTAATTGCAGATATAAGTGATGGGGATAAGATATGGGCAGACGAAGTAGAAAAAATACGTCTGAGTTTTAACGCGTAAAGAACTAGGAGTAGCCATCTTGAATAATGGTTATTCCTAGTTCAATTCAACATAATTATTCTATAGTAGTTATGAAGGTTACCTCTACATCCGTTTCGCCACTATCACAATTGCCGTTTTTTTGATTGGGTTGGTGCATTAATCGTATGGTGAGACTGGTGTTTTCCAAAGCTTGTGTTTTAACTGTTGCCGCCAAACCCAGATTTAGATTGTTTGAGTCTTTGTCAAGGATGGTGATCATTAAATCTCCGGGCGTGGTGTAACAAATCAAATGATCGATGGCTTCTGCCACAATTTCGGTGGTAATATCTTCAACAGGTGATTTACTTTCATCTAAAAAGCGAACGGCTAGACCATAGCTACTGTTGGCAGCAAGCACAATACTGTCTGTTATGGTAGGAGCATTTCCGCCGTCACCATCTGGATCAGCAAATTTAAAAATACGGACATCACTCGCGTTAGTCTCATTGGTAAACGTTAGTTCTAAAGTGGTAATTAATTCTTCTTCATTTGGATTAGGAGGAGTATCCACTTGGTCTTTACAGGCGTTAAACGTAAATATTAAAGTAACTAAGGCGATATAGGTTAAGGTTGAAGCTCTAAATTGTTTCATGTTTTGTTGTTTTAAAAGGTGTAATTAAGGATTAAAAAAATACTAATTCCAACGTCATCGGCATAATATCTGTATCTGTTCATATAGTCTCGGTAGGAAGTGTTTAAAATATTGTTAACGCCAAGGCTAACATGCAATCTAGTGTCTTGGTATTGGCCACCTAATTCGGTGTTCAGTAGGGTATATGCAGCGGGACTGTCCGCAAAATCTTCGTTTGTCTCAATTCTATTTTGCTTGGCATTATAACTAGAACTTACAGTCCAATAGGCATTTTTCAAGCTTAACCCATCGAAACTGTATTTTAGTTTACCCGTGGTACGTTGAGCAGGTATACCGTATATAAACGTTTGATTTCGCTGGTTTTTAACCAAAAGTAAGGCTCCATCTAGTTCAGTGGTCCAGTGCGTTGCTAGTTGGTATTTAATGGTAATGTCGGTGCCAGCGTATGATGCATCGGTTTGTACGTAGTTAAAAACAGGAAAGGCTCCGCGAATACTCAGTTGCGTTTCTCCGGTGGGTTTTAAGTAGATGTAATTGCTAAAATAGTGCAGGTAGGGCTCTACTTGAAAACGTAATTTATTGTGATTGTAATTTAGAGCAGCATTAAGAGAGTATGCTCTTTCTTGCTTGAGTTGTAAATTCCCAAATTCCAAAGAAGCAGATCCGTGATGTAATCCATTGCTAAAGAGTTCATTAATGTCTGGACTTCTAAAACGAGTAGCGGCAGATAGATGAATTCTAACGTCTTGATGTATTCTTCTCCAGCCACTTACGTTTGCCGATAGGCCACTAAACTGAAATTGGTTGGTATTCAGTATATCTTTTTCGTAGCGGTAAGACGTGGTATGCTGAACGTCATAACGAAGCCCGGTTTCAATAAGATAGGCGTCTTGTTCAAGTGTGGCGATGGCAAATAAACCAGCTTTGTAGCGAAGGTAGTTAGGTATAAAATACCTTCCTTTAAACGTATTTTGCTGCCATTCACCCATTGCGCCATATTGCCATCTTATGTCTTCTAAGTGATTATCTACGGATAGGTGCAGCTGTTGAGTCCATAAATTAAGATCTAATGCTGCATTTAAATCGCCATTGTGATTGTCAAACTCTTGCCGATGATTGTTCTGGATGGTGTACGTACTGGAAACGAGCCCGAGCTTATCTGACTTGTTTTCCCACTTTATTTTTCCGGTATAATGCTGTATACGTTGGCTTGGCGCTAGTATGTTATAACTAAATGGTAGGTTTATTAATGGAGTGTCACTAGATAATGCTCGGTTTAAATCGGTGAGGTTGCCAATGTGAGATGCTGCTAAAATGCCTAATCGCTGTACAAATGCAGATGATGTAAATGAAAAATCGTTGTTCCCTTTTTTAAGAAGGCCGTAATAGGATCCGCTGAGTTGTTCAAAACCAGTATTACTTAATGTATAGGAAGCGGCTTGCGCGTCACCGTTTCGTTTTACGTTAAATACCGCGCGTTGGCCTAATCTACTTTTTCCATTGTAGCGTTCTAATTTTAAACCAACTAAACCTCCCTTGGGGTTAGTCTCTACTTTAGCGAGTAATGCTATTTCAGTATAACTGGTGTCTCTGAAACTTGGGGGTAATATGCGAATCACACCGCCCATGGCGTCGCCACCATAGCGCAACGTTGATGCACCTTTTATAATTTCAATACTCCCAGCGCTTAACGGATCTATTTCAGGAGCGTGCTCACTGCCCCATTGTTGCCCTTCTTGCTTGCTTTCATCGTTTAATACCGAGATGCGATTACTATGCATTCCATTAATAATGGGCTTGGCAATAGTGCTACCCGTTCTCAAAAAAGAGATACCATTGGTGTTAATAAGCGCATCACTTAAACTCACGGCTGCAAGCTGCTCCAGCTTTTTACTGCTAATGGTTTGTATAAGCCGAGCATCTGGCTCTCTAGAATTATGCGCATAGGTTATAATTTCTTCAAAAGCATGGAGATGGTGTGGCAGAAATATGGTTATAAAAGTATCATTTACTAAAAAAAGAGGCAAAGACAATGGGTCACATCCTATATGTGTAATATTAAGGGTATGAGTGCCTGCAGTAGGTTGTGTAACCGAAAAATTTCCGTTTGCGTCAGCAATAACCTTATGTGCCCCCAGCTTCACAAACGCATTGGTCAATGGTTTTTGTGTAGCGCTGTCGAGCACTACCCCAGAAAGTTTAATTTGCGATAGCGCAAATTGGCTAATGCTACATAGCATCAGCACAGCGAATATTTTTCGCATATTTTTTTTGATTAATTAACTTGGTGAAACTTTGGTAAAAGACGAAAATGAAGATGTCGTTTATACCAAAGGTGGAGCTCTGCTGGCTCTATGAAGCACAATACTTGAAGATACTGCCTCACTTAAAAGTGAATTAAGTTCAATATTCCAATCTGCATATGAAATAGCATCACACGAAAGGGCAACCATTGCAGGATAAAAAACTACATCGCAAAGTGCACAATGATGATGTCCAGATTCTTCACAGAAATGCGCGCTTCCTTCATCACAATGAAGCTGTTCTTGCTGCAAATTGTGCAGGATAGAGGTACTTCCTGCAAATGCAAAAATCACTATTAGTACTATGGAAACGACCTGTTTCAATGGATGCAAATATAGAAGTTCAAGTTAGAACGTTGTCTACGTTCGTCAATTCGTCTTGGGTTTCAGTCTAGAGATCCATAATATTCTAAAAACATTTTGTACCGGGAATAAGCGCTTCATAGCACAATAATTTGAAAGTGCTATCTATGGTTTTTGAACGATTAATTTTACATAGTCCGTATATGAGGCACTAATTACTTTTATATAATAGGTGCCGTTTGCAAGCTCTGATATACTGATTTCATTACCTGTTAATCCATTGTCCTCTAGCATAACTTGACCAAAATGGTTTAAGATTTCGTAATAAAAAGATTCTAGGTGATTATGGATAGTGATGGTACTTTGGGCAGGGTTAGGAACGATGCTCGCTTTTATGAGATATATGTTTTGAAGATTTGCAGTACTAGGATAATTAAGACAAGCGGAGGTATCTTTACAATTATTTTCGATCACTTCCACAGCATAGTTTCCAGATTTATTTGGCTTGTACGTTGCTGATGTAGCAGAAGGAATAGAAGCATAAGCATTATCGCAATCTAACCATTGGTAACTTAAATCCGTTAGATCTACTTCCAGATTTTCTCCAATCTTGGTAATTATAGGTTTATTCTTGGTAATGGTTGCACTCACGGTTACAGTACTATCGCAACCCAATGAATTGGTTAAGACTTCCGTGTAAATACCGGATGAAGTAATACTAGTTCCCGCTGGGGTATTAAATGGATTGCATTCGTCATAATTAACGAAAGACTGATTGCTATAGTTTATGGTGAGATCATACTGAATAATACTGTCACACATTACCTGATTGCTCATTTTTTCGCTGAAGAAACCAGATTTTAGCCATGTATTTGCCCCTGAGAGAGAAACAAAGCTATCGCAGGCGGTTTCTTTGAAGGTAACTGTGTCTGGTTTTAGAATGGTTAGATAAATCGTAACAACACTATCGCAGCCATTTACAGTAGTTAAGGTGTCAAGATAAGTGCCTGATTTATAGTAAACAAAACCTCTAGGGCCGGTATATTGAGAACACGCAGAATCAAAAAGTACGGACTGAGCTGTGCTATAAATAACCAAATTGGTAGTAATTATACTGTCGCACTTTGCTACCGAAATCATGGTGTCGTTATAGCTGCCACTGGACGTATATGTTTTGCCTGTTGGTGAGATATAGTGAGAACATGCTGAAGCAATGTTGGCAGTTCGTTTAGTTTGTGTAATCACTAAGTTAGTTTGTACCGTGCTATCGCATCCAGCTTGATTGGTATATTTTTCAGTAAAAATTTCGTTGGATGTTTTCAGCTGTCCTTTTGGGGTTCTAAAACTATCGCATGCTGTTATAGTTTGGTAAATAAATGAGTTTTGTTTTACTGTAACATTATATTTTAATAGGGAGTCGCAGCCATTAGAAGAGGTGTATATATCGGTTATAGAACCTGTAAATAGAGTTGTTCTTCCTTGAGGCGAAACAAAGCCTCCACATACGGTGGTATCTTTTATTACGGTAGTATCGGGTGCTAAAGTAATTCCCGATCCTGAAACCCAATTAGACGAGCTGCCTGATAGTCCGAAATTAATAAGACTGCCATTTGCAGCCGAGGATATGCTATTTACTGCTGTCGTTTTTCCGGAATTATTAGCATTAGCAGTGCCTTGATTTAGTCTGAAATAAGCTACTAGGCCACTATGGTTAGGACACAATTCCTTATCAAATAAATCTGCAATTTGACTTGCAGTTCTTGCATGATTCCAGACCCTTACTTCGTCTATTTCTCCTTCAAAATAGTTAACATTATCTACTCGCTTACCAATAATTAGGGTGTTTCCTGATGTAGTATTGACCGTTGTTGTATTATTAGCTGAAGTGTCAAGTACCCCATCTACATACAAGCAAAATTTATAGGTTGCAGAAGGGTCATACGATGCAGCGACATGATGCCAGTTACCATCGTTCAATACTGTTTTTCCGTTGATGCCACTGCCGCCTACTTCTATGCGTAAGGTGTTACCCCATAAAATATTTAATGTGAATCTTCCACCTGTAGCGGTAGTTCCCCAATCTACTATTACGTGTTGTGCTGCCCCGGTACTCGGATCGCTATTGACCGTGGTTTTTATCCATGCTTCTACTGTTCTTGAGTTGTTGCCAGAAATACCCGTATATCCCGTCTGCACATAGTCATTACTTCCATCAAAATTTAATGCATTTTGATTTCCTTGAGCAAAGGCAGTTGAAATGTTAGCCAGTAATAGAAGATGTAGAATATGTTTTTTCATTATTTTAAGCCATTAAAGAATTGTATTGTGCGAATAAACGTCAAAGAAAAGAAAATAAACAATCAGAATAGAATTCAATTCAAGATTACATTTGCCATCTCACTTCAAAAATGAAAATAATTATTACCATCACATTCTTAGTAATGTATATAGTTTCTGTCGCTCAAATAACTTATCCTATTGGTGGCACACTAAAAAATAAGGATACTAAAGAGCCTATTATCGGAGCGACCGTTTTTGTAGTGGCACCTGATAGCACATTGGCAGGTGGGGCTGTTTCTGACGGGCAAGGAAAATTCACTGTTAGCTTGGCACGCGGTGAGTATACGCTTAAGATAAATTATTTGGGTTTAAATCCTTATGTTGAACCGCTTAGAGTTTGGCGCGATGATTATTTAGGAACCTTGTTTTTAAGTGAAAATACAGAACAACTCAAAGGCATAGAGGTACAGGGGCAGGCGTTGCAAGCTACGGTAAATGGGGACACTACCTCTTTTAATGCCCAAGCCTATAAAACAACCCAAAATGCAAATGCCGGAGACCTTATTGAGAAAATGCCTGGAGTACAAAATACCAATGGTGAGCTTAAGGCGCAAGGTGAAAAAGTACAGCAAGTGTTGGTAGATGGTAAACAGTTTTTTGGGCAAGATCCGAAAACTGCTTTGGCAACATTACCTGCAGAAGTAGTGGACAAAATTCAAATATTTGACGATCAGAGTGAGCAAAGTAAAGCAAGTGGCGTAGATGACGGAACACGTATTAAAACCATCAATATTGTTACTAAAATAAACATGCGTAATGGTGAGTTTGGAAGAACTTATGCGGGAGCAGGATCGGATGGCAGATACAGTGCAGGCGCTAATGTAAACATGTTTCGAGGCGACAGAAGATTATCGCTTTTAGGGCAACTAAATAATATCAATCAACAAAACTTTAGTACTGAAGATTTGCTTGGGGTAATAGGAGATAACAGTGGTGGGGGCGGTGGCCGTGGTGGAAGAGGCCCAGGCGGTGGAGGAAGGCCATCATCCATGAGTGGATTTTCTGCAGGAGGCAGTGAAAATGATTTTCAGGTAAGTACATCCAACGGAATCACAAAAACCTTAGCTGGTGGGGCAAATTATCAAGATAAATGGGGTAGTAAGGTTGATGTTAGTGGGAGCTATTTCATAAATAGAGGTGATAATAGTGCGATTAAAAATACCTATCAATTATATTACCTAAACGAAGTTAATGGGCAAGAGTATACAGAAAAGGATACAACCCAAAGTGTGAGTACTAATCACAAACTAAATGCTAAAATCGTATACAAGGTGAATCCCAAAATGTCATTCTTTTACGTGCCTAGCATTAGTGTTCAACAAAATAATGGAGCTAGTTTATTAGCAAGCAGTGCATCAAAAGAAGCCGCACTAATCAATCAATTGGCTCAAAATTTTGGTAGCGACCTAAATGCGCTCAAAATGAGCAATGATTTAATGTTTAGGTTGAACGGAGAAAAAAGAGGACGCAGTTTGTTCTTGCAAGCAAAAAATGATGTAGATAATACCTCTGGGCTTAATAATCTAAATTCTAATAATACGAGTTCGACCATAGAAATAAACCAAGAAGGTGATTTAGAAGAAACGACTAATGGATGGACTGCACAAGTGATGTACAGTGAGCCCATTAAGGATAAAGGACTAGGAGCGTATGTAAGTTATACGTTTGAGAATAGTCAAGCCAATACCGATAAGCAAATTATGAGTGGTATTACACCGATTTCAACAGGCTTTTTAGATACAAGTTTGTCCTCTCGTTATAACAATGACTGGAACACTCATTCTGCAGATTTGGGGTTGCGCAAGTTTGACAGAAATGGAGGTTTTGTAGTCCGTTTTAAGTTTGAACAAGCCCTGTTAGACAACATGCAAACCCTGCCAATGGAGGAAAATATCAATAAAACATTTCAAAATATTTTACCGTTTGCGATGTATAGAAGGCAGCTTAAGAATAATGCAAATTGGAACGCGATGTACAGAGCGTATACCACAAAGCCTCAAGCAAGTCAATTAACCAATGTTTTAGATAATAGTAATCCATTGCAACTTAAAACAGGTAATGCTCAACTAACGCAACAATACGGCCATTGGGTTAGGGCCAAGTACAACCAAACCAACACCGAAAAAAATTCGGTATTTTATGCCATGATTAGTGGTGGATTGAGTTCGAATTACATCACGCAAAGTACCGTTACGGCGATAAGTGATACTACGCTTAACGGCATCCCTCTGAGCGCAGGCACACAACTTAGTATGCCCGAAAATGTAGATGGACAGTACAACGCAAATGGCTTGATAAGCTATGGATTCCCTCTAAAAAGACTAAAGAGTAACTTAAATATTAATGTTTCGGGAGGTGTTACCAATGTGCCTTCGGTTATCAATTTCCGTACATCTCAAACCTTGACTCAAAACTATGGATTAGGTGTGGTCCTTAGCAGTAACATAAGCGATAAGATTGATTTTACCGTATCCACAGAATCTAACTATAGTTTAGCTAGCAATTCAATGAACCAGGCATTAAATAACCAATACCTTATTCAAACAACCAAAGTAAAATACGATTGGATTATGGCAAAGGGTATCACCTTTCGTACCCAACTTCAACATCAAGAATACTTTGGGCTCAGTTCAGTGCTTAATAACAGAGTGCTTCTTTGGACAGCGGGTGTGGGTAAACAAGTGTTTAAAAACAAAATGGGTGAAGTTCAACTCAGCATGTATGATATACTAGGGCAAAACAATAACGTCGCTCAAAATTTTTACGCTAGTTATTATGAAGAGACCAATAGCAATGTGCTTACCAGATACATTATGCTTTCCTTTTCATACAATATCCGAAAATTCAGAGAGAGTAAAGAGGCTCCCGAGGAGAGAATAAGAAGATAAAATCAACTAGGTGTAGCAGCACAGTTGTACTTGTCTCTCCTATATAATGCTAAAACTAAATGTTTCGATCAGTTTAGTTTCCTTTTTAATTCCTGTTTTGGTTTTAGAATGAGTCATCTTCAAAACTATACTTACAGCCATACAGTAAGGGTTTAAAGTTAAATTGCGCATGTTTTATTTGGCTCTAATATTAGAATAGAAAAAACCTTGGTAAAATAAAAATAAAAAGTCACTTTTGCAGCCCTGCTGGAAGAAGGAGAACCGGTAGGCTTATATTCAACATATAAAAAAATAACAAATGGTAAAATTAAGACTTCGTAGACAAGGAAGAAAAGGAAAACCTTTCTACTACATTGTGGCGGCGGATGCAAGAGCTCCTAGGGATGGTCGATTTATTGAGAGAATTGGTTCGTATAATCCGAATACCAATCCGGCAACAATTGATCTTAACCTAGACGATGCGGTTCGTTGGTTAAGTAATGGTGCAGTTCCGACTGACACTACAAGAGCAATACTTTCTTACAAGGGTGCTTTGTATAAGCACCACCTGAACAAAGGTGTAACAAAAGGTGCATTGACTCAAGATCAAGCAGATGCAAAATTTGCAGCTTGGTTAGAGGAAAAAGCAAACAGAGTAGGTGCGAAAACAGATGGCTTAGCTCAAAAAGCAGCCGATGAAGCAGCAGCAGCACATAAACGTGAGGAAGAAGTAAAAGAAGCAAGAACTAAAGCTATCGCAGCTAAAACGGCACCTGAAGGTGTTGTAGAAGATGCGACTGAAGCAGCAGAAGGTGAAGTAGCTGAGGCTGCTGAAGCGAATGAGGCTACAGAAGTAGTTTCGGAAGTAACTGAAGAAGTAGCTACTGAAGAGGTTGTTGCTGAAGTAACTGAAGAAGCAGCTCCTGCAGAGGAAACTTCTGAAGAAAACGCATAATTATACGCTATGATTAATAAGGATAGCCTGATATCTATAGGATACATCAGCCGTCCACATAGCTATAAAGGAGATGTTCAGCTTACGCTTGAACGAAAAATCGTCCCGCTCAAACGGGACGATTTTCTTTTTATCAAAATTCAAGGACAGTTTATACCCTATAAAATGATAGGGATAAAAGGCAAAGATGATGAACCAATTCTGACTCTTGAATTTATCGATACATTTGATAAAACAGATGAAATTATAGCGAAAGAGGTATTCACAGACAAAGAGGTTTTACCCGAAGAATCGGAACTTACCTTCATTGGTTTTCAAGTGATAGACAAATATCTCGGAGCTATTGGAATAGTTCAAGATATCGTCGAAATGCCGCAACAACTTATGTTATTAGTGCCTTACAATGGTGAGCTTAAGTATATACCACTGGTAGATGATTTCATAGATTACATATCTCCAGAGGATAAAGAAATTGTACTTATCTTGCCTGACGGTCTTCTAGAAATATAATGCACCGAATAGATATCATATCAGTTCAACCTAAGCTTATGGAAAGTCCACTAAGCCATAGTATTGTGCAGCGGGCTAAGGATAAAGGAATTGTAGAAATAGTACTGCATGATCTTAAACAATTTGGCTTGGGTAAATACAAGCAAGTAGATGACACCGTATATGGAGGTGGAGCTGGCATGGTTATACGTTGTGAGCCTGTGTTCGATTGCATCAATGCATTGAAGGCAGAACGCGATTATGATGAGATTATCTATATGTGTCCCGACGGTGAGGTTTACAAGCAAGCCACCGCTAACCAGCTCTCACTTAAAAAAAATATTATCATTCTGTGCGGGCATTATAAGGGCATAGATCAACGCATTAGGGATGAAATTATAACTAAAGAAATAAGCATTGGGGATTATGTGCTAAGTGGCGGAGAACTGGCTGCTGTAGTCATAGCAGATTCCATTTGTAGACTTATTCCAGGCGTAATATCAGACGAAGAAAGTGCACTTACCGACTCATTTCAAGACGGATTACTAGCACCGCCTGTGTATACTCGACCTGCAGATTATAATGG
>Ga0208897_1000342_pt1 | contig 21830 bp, 16 predicted proteins | sample ColrivemetaGS697_FD_187594 | JGI IMG/M metagenome (GOLD analysis project Ga0208897, IMG submission 187594) | Estuarine microbial communities from the Columbia River estuary, USA - metaG S.697 (SPAdes) (version 2) | ecosystem: Environmental > Aquatic > Marine > Intertidal zone > Estuary | place...
ATTTAAAAGTGTAAATATTGATGTTACATTAAGTTTTTTAAAAAAAACAACACTTTTAGAATTGGTTTTTAAAGCAAAAGGCACTGTTGAAGTTCCTTGTGATGTAACCACAGAAATGTATCATCAAAAAATTAAAGCAAAATTGCCATTGGTAGTGAAATTTGGTCCTGAGTTTAATGAAGACAATGAAGAAATTTTAATACTATCATATGATGCATACCAACTAAATGTAGCACAATATATTTACGAGTTGATTGTATTGGCGGTTCCAAATAAAAAAGTACATCCAGGAGTTTTGGATGGAACCATGGAATCAGAAACGCTTAAAAAATTAAAGGAATTAGAAATAAAAGAAGAAAATACTGCTGAAGAAGTAGACCCAAGATGGGATAAATTAAAGAATTTACTAACAGAAAAAAAGAGATAAAATGGCACATCCTAAGAGAAAGATTTCTAAAACCAGAAGAGATAAAAGGAGAACACATTATAAAGCTGCAAACCAGCAAATTGCAACTGATCCAACAACTGGAGAAGCTCATTTATACCACAGAGCTCATTGGCATGAAGGAAAATTATACTACAGAGGTCAAGTTGTTTTAGAAACTGCTGTTGCGGAAGCATAAAAACCTTTTAAATTATACTCTTAAACCCTCACTTTTGAGGGTTTTTTTGCGTTTTTTAGCTTAAAACAACTCAAAATTGGTTCATTTTACCCCAAAAGTGTGATATTTTCATTACTTTTGAAATTCTAAATATTGGTTCAATAAACATTCAACTATGAATAAAATCACTGCAGCCATTACAGCAGTAGGAAAATACGTACCTGAATATGTATTAACAAACAAAGAATTAGAAACTTTTGTTGATACAAATGATGAATGGATTACTACAAGAACAGGAATTAAAGAACGAAGAATTTTGAAAGGCGAAGGTTTAGGAACGTCTTATATGGCAATTAAAGCGGCACAAGATTTATTGCAAAAATCAAAAATAAATCCTGAAGAAATTGATTTGGTGATTGTGGCAACTGCTACTCCAGATTTAATGGTGGCTTCAACAGCAGTATATACAGCTACAGAAATTGGTGCTATAAATGCTTTTGCATACGATTTGCAAGCAGCTTGTTCTAGTTTTTTATACGGAATGTCTACAGCCGCAAGTTACATTGAATCAGGAAGATACAAAAAAGTTTTGCTCATAGGAGCGGATAAAATGTCATCGATTATTGATTATACTGACAGAGCAACATGTATAATTTTTGGTGATGGGGCAGGAGCTGCATTATTTGAACCAAACACAGAGGGTTTTGGACTGAAAGATGAATATTTGAGAAGTGATGGAATAGGTAGAGAATTCTTAAAAATGGATGCAGGAGGTTCAATCCTACCAGCTTCAGCAGAAACTGTAAAAAACAAACAGCATTTTGTGTATCAAGAAGGCAAAACTGTTTTTAAATACGCAGTTTCAAATATGGCTCATGTCTCTGAAAAAATGTTAGAAAGAAATCATCTTACCAAAGATGATATTCAGTGGTTGGTTCCGCATCAAGCAAATAATAGAATTATTGAAGCAACCGCAAATAGAGTGGGTGTTGCTGCTGACAGAGTTATGGTAAATATTCACAAATATGGAAATACAACTTCTGCAACCTTACCTTTATTATTGGCAGATTATGAAGATCAATTAAAAAAAGGAGACAATTTAATTTTTGCTGCTTTTGGTGGTGGCTTTACTTGGGGAGCTATTTACTTAACTTGGGCATATAATTCATAAAAATAAAACAACTAAATAATCATAAATTATGGATATCAAAGAAATTCAAAATCTTATAAAATTTGTAGCAAAATCTGGCGCAAGTGAGGTAAAGTTAGAAATGGAGGATGTAAAAATCACTATCAAGACAGGACCTGGTTATACAGAAACTACCTATGTGCAAGCGGCTCCTGTAGCACAAGTTGTCCCTTCAGTTGTTGCTCCCGCAGTGTCTCAATTAACCACAGAAACAGCTGCTCCAGCATCAGAAACAGCAGAAAATACATCAAATTATATCACTATAAAATCTCCAATTATTGGAACTTTTTACAGAAAACCCTCTCCTGATAAACCAAACTTTGTAGATGTTGGTTCAGAAATTAATGAAGGAGACGTGCTTTGTATGATTGAAGCTATGAAATTATTTAATGAAATAGAATCTGAAATCTCTGGAAAAGTTGTTAAAGTTTTAGTTGATAACGCATCACCAGTAGAATTTGATCAGCCATTATTTTTGGTAGACCCTTCTTAGTTGAAGTTAGAAATGGAGATGTATCAAAAAAATTAGAAACATCAATTAAAAGTTTACAAATCTAATATCAAAAAAAGATGTTCAAAAAAATTTTAGTTGCCAACAGAGGAGAAATTGCTTTACGTGTTATACGAACCTGTAAAGAAATGGGAATCAAAACAGTAGCTGTCTATTCTACAGCAGATGCCGAAAGTTTGCATGTTCGTTTTGCAGATGAAGCAGTATGTATTGGACCACCTGCTAGTAGTGAATCTTATTTAAAAATGTCGAATATTATTGCAGCTGCCGAAATCACAAATGCTGATGCAATTCATCCAGGATATGGTTTCTTATCAGAAAACGCTAAATTTTCTAATTTGTGTGAAGAACACAAAATAAAATTCATTGGTGCAACAGGCAGAATGATCGATCAAATGGGAGATAAATCCAATGCAAAAGCAACTATGAAAGCTGCGGGAGTGCCTTGTGTTCCTGGTTCTGATGGAATTATTCCTGATTTTGAACAATGTAAAAAAGTAGCACTTGAAACGGGATATCCGGTAATGTTAAAAGCTTCTGCAGGTGGTGGAGGTAAAGGAATGCGTGCTGTTTGGAAACCCGAAGATTTAAAGAATGCGTGGGATTCTGCAAGACAAGAAAGTAAAGCTGCCTTCGGAAATGACGACATGTATATGGAAAAATTAATTGAAGAACCAAGACATATCGAAATTCAAATTGTTGGAGACGCTTATGGAAAAGCTTGTCATTTATCAGAAAGAGATTGTTCCGTTCAAAGACGTCATCAAAAGTTGACTGAAGAAACACCCTCTCCATTTATGACTGACGAATTGAGAGAAGCAATGGGAAATGCAGCTGTAAAAGCAGCCGAATATATCAATTATGAAGGTGCAGGAACAATAGAATTTTTGGTTGATAAACACCGAAATTTCTATTTTATGGAAATGAATACACGTATTCAAGTAGAGCATCCAATTACAGAAGAAGTAATCAATTATGATTTGATTAGAGAGCAAATTTTAGTAGCTTCAGGGGTGCCGATTTCAGGAAAAAATTACTATCCTCAAATGCATTCTATCGAATGTAGAATCAATGCCGAAGACCCTTATAATGGGTTTAGACCTGCTCCAGGAAGAGTAACTACGTTTCATGCTCCAGGAGGTCACGGAGTTAGAATGGATACACATGTGTATGCAGGTTATATGATTCCGCCAAATTACGATTCTATGATAGCAAAGTTGATTGTAACTGCACAAACTAGAGAAGAAGCGATCAATAAAATGAAAAGAGCGCTGGATGAATTTGTAATAGAAGGTATCAAAACAACCATTCCTTTTCACAGACAATTGATGGATCATCCTGATTATGTAGCTGGAAATTATACCACAAAATTCATGGAAAATTTCGAAATGAAATAAAGAAATGGATTCCTAGAAATACATAAAAGAGAATACTTCAAAAAAGTGTTCTCTTTTTTTTATCTTTAAAATTTTAATTATGGATATGAAAATAGACGGAATTGATAAAATTATTATCAAAAGTTTGGTGAATGACGCAAGAACACCCATTTTGAGTATCGCAAGAGAGGTTGGGATTTCTGGAGCTGCTATTCATCAGCGATTGCGAAAACTAGAAAAATCTAACTTAATTGAAGGGTATAAAATGGTTATCAATCCCAAAGCTTTGGGATACACAACCACTGCTTTTGTGGGTATTTTTTTAGAAGCATCCAATCTATATTCATCTGCTATTAAGAGATTAAAGGAAATTCCTGAAATTGTAGAAAGTCACTATACGACTGGTAATTATGCAATTTTTATTAAGATAATGTGTAAAAATAATGAAGATTTAATGCATCTTTTAAACAAAGATATTCAAAATATCAAAGGTATTTCTAGAACAGAAACCTTTATTTCTTTAGATCAACAGATTGATAGACAAATAACTAACTAAAAAAACCTCAACAGGATTGTTGAGGTTTTTATTTGTACTGAAGGCGGGACTTGAACCCGCACGAACATTACTGCTCACTGGATTTTAAGTCCAGCGTGTCTACCAATTCCACCACTTCAGCATTGGTATTTTTTAAGAACAGAGCGAAAGACGGGATTTGAACCCGCGACCCTCACCTTGGCAAGGTGATGCTCTACCCCTGAGCTACTTTCGCAGACTTTAAAATAAAGCAAATAAGCAATTGCTTATTTTGCTCCCCCTCTTGGGCTCGAACCAAGGACCCTCTGATTAACAGTCAGATGCTCTAACCAACTGAGCTAAGGAGGAGTTTGCTTCACTATTTTGTGATAAGCGAGTGCAAATATATACCTTTTTGAAATATAGGCAAAAATATTTTTTGTTTTTTTAATAAAAGTTTAAGTGTTAATATGAAAGAAAAAAATATGCTTTAATCTTAAAAATCGTATTTTTGAGGCCATTATTTAGCTATCTAAAAAGCATACAACAGTTTATGGATAAATTTTCGTTTTTAAACGCTGCACACATAGGCTTTATCGCCGATTTATACGACCAATATTTATTGAATCCAGATGCTATTGAGGCAAGCTGGAGAAGCTTTTTTCAAGGATATGATTTGGCAAACGAACATTATTCGTTTAAAGATTATGAATCTTCCGAAAAAAAACAAGAGGCTACTATTGAAATTCCACAAGAGGTAAAAAAGGAATTTTTAGTAGTTGATTTGATTAATGGCTATAGAACAAGAGGTCATTTGTTTACAAAAACAAATCCGGTAAGAGAAAGAAGACAGTATCATCCCTCATTAGCTATTGAAACTTTTGGTTTATCATCAGAGGATTTACAAAAAGAATTTTCTGCTGGTGAAGTTTTAGGCCTTGGAAAAACAACACTAGCAACAATCATTCAGCACTTACAGAGTATTTATTGCGACTCAATTGGCGTTGAATACATGTATATGAGAAATCCTGAAAAGATTAAATGGTGGCAAACGCGATTGAATGAAAATGACAATCATCCGATGTATTCTATAGATGCTAAAAAATACATTCTATCAAAACTGAATCAAGCTGTAACTTTCGAAAATTTTTTACAAACCAAATATGTTGGTCAAAAGCGGTTCTCATTAGAAGGTGGTGAAGCTTTAATTCCTGGAATCAGCGTTTTATTAAGAGATGCTGCTGAAAAGTTTGGTGTTAAAGAGTGTGTTTTAGGGATGGCTCATAGAGGTCGTTTAAATACACTTGTGAATATTTTTAAAAAACCTGTCAGAGATTTATTTAGCGAATTTGAAGGGAAAGATTTTGAAGAGGAAGATATTGATGGGGATGTAAAATATCACTTAGGAATTACGTTGAGTAAAACTTTCAGAAATGGCAGTGAAATTACTATGAATTTAGTTCCCAATCCATCGCATCTAGAGACGGTTGCTGCAGTTGCAGAAGGAATTACTCGTGCGAAAATCGATAAAAAATACAACGGAGATTCAAGTAAAATATTACCAATCATCATTCATGGTGATGCTGCAATTGCAGGGCAAGGAATAGCTTACGAAATCGTTCAAATGGCAAAATTGAATGGCTATAAAACTGGGGGTACCGTTCATGTTGTGGTAAATAATCAAATTGGGTTTACTACTAATTATTTAGATGCCCGTTCAAGCACCTATTGTACAGATGTTGGAAAAGTAACCTTATCACCAGTTTTGCATGTAAATGCCGATGATATTGAAGCAGTTTGTCATGCCATGGAAATGGCCTTAGAATTCAGAATGCGTTTCAAAGCGGATGTATTTATAGATTTGTTAGGGTATAGAAAATACGGGCACAACGAAGGTGATGAACCACGTTTTACACAACCTAAATTATACAAAGCAATTGCAAAACATAAAAATCCAAAAGATATTTATGCTGAAAAATTGATTGCTGAAGGGACTATCAATAAATCGTATTTGGTAGAAATTACAGATGAATTTAAAGAAATGCTAAATCGTGAATTTGATTTAGCAAAAGAAGATAAAAATTCGAAAGTAGTCGAATTTATGCAATCTACCTGGGAAGGATTTGAGCGCCAACATTTGGATGCTATGTTACAGCCAGTAAATACAACTTATCAAGAAGATAAGTTAAAAAATATTGCAAAAATCGTTTCTACCGTTCCTGAAGGGGCAAAATTTGTAAACAAAGCTGTTCGTATTTTAGAAGGAAGAGCCAATATGGTTTTTGAAACCAATCAACTAGATTGGGGGATGGCAGAGAATTTAGCGTACGGAAGTTTGATGGAAGAAGGATTCAATGTGCGTATTTCAGGTCAAGATGTTGAAAGAGGTACTTTTTCACACAGACATGCTATTTTGCGTGATGAAGTAACAGAAGAAAGAATCAATTTGTTGAACACAAATCCGAACAATAAAGGACAAATGACGATTTATAATTCGTTATTGTCTGAATATGGAGTATTAGGTTTTGATTATGGATATGCCATGGCGCATCCAAATACGTTGACCATTTGGGAAGCGCAATTCGGAGATTTTTCAAACGGAGCTCAAATCATGTTTGACCAATATATTTCTGCTGCGGAAGATAAATGGAAAGTGCAAAACGGAATTGTAGTCTTACTTCCTCATGGGTATGAAGGGCAAGGTTCTGAGCATTCATCTGCCAGAATTGAGCGTTATTTGCAATTATGTGCTGAAGATAATATGACTGTTGCCAATTGCACCACTCCAAGTAATTTTTATCACTTGTTGCGCCGTCAAATGAAACGTAATTACCGCAAACCTTTGATTGTTTTTACACCAAAAAGTTTGTTACGTCATCCAAAAGTGGTCAATTCTATTGAAGATTTAGCAGCTGGCGAATTTCAAGAGGTTATTGATGATGTTTTAACACCAGAAAATGTCACAAAATTGGTATTTTGTTCCGGGAAATTTTATTACGATTTGTTAGAAGAACGAGAAACCTTGGGAAGAGAAGACATTGCGCTAGTTCGAATTGAACAATTATTTCCATTACATAAAGAAAAAATTCAAAAAGTAATTGACAGATATCCACACATTCAAGAATATATTTGGGCACAAGAAGAGCCAAGAAATATGGGTGCATGGAGTTTTATGTTACAGCGTTTTGAGTTGGTAAATTTAAATGTTTGCTCTCTAAATTATTATGCAGTTCCTGCAGCAGGTTCAAGTACCCGTTTTAAGAAAAGACATAAAGCCGTTATTGACAGTGTTTTTAGTGATTCAAAATCTTAAAAACACCATATTATAAATAGAAAATTAATCAATTGCTGATGAATAATCAGCTTAATAAAAATAAGAACTGATGATTTTAGAAATGAAAGTTCCTTCTCCAGGAGAATCAATTACAGAAGTAGAAATTGCAACTTGGTTAGTTGAAGACGGAGATTATGTAGAAAAAGATCAACCCATTGCTGAGGTGGATTCTGACAAAGCAACCCTTGAATTACCAGCAGAAGAAAGTGGTATTATCACTTTAAAAGCTGCTGAAGGTGATGCAGTTGCCGTGGGTTCAATTGTTTGTTTGATTGATACAAGTGCTGCAAAACCATCAGAAAACTCAGAGGACAATAAGCAGTCGCAGTCAGCAGTTGTAACGGAACAACCAAAGGCTAAAAGCGAAGCGCCAAAGGTAGAAACAAAAACATACGCAACAGGAACTGCTTCACCTGCAGCAAAAAAAGTATTGGCTGAAAAAGGAATTGAAGCTTTATCAGTAAATGGAACTGGAAAAGATGGAAGAATCACCAAAGAAGATGCCGTAAATGCTGTGCCTTCTTTTGGATCACAACCTGCAAATGGTTCAAGAAATACAGAGCGCAAAAAAATGTCTATGTTGCGCAGAAAAGTGGCAGAACGTTTGGTTGCTGTAAAAAGCGAAACAGCGATGTTAACTACATTTAATGAAGTAAACATGCAACCAATTTTTGATTTGCGCGCCAAATACAAAGATACATTTTCAGCCAAGCATAGTGTAGGCTTAGGTTTCATGTCTTTCTTTACATTGGCTGTTGTGAGAGCCTTAAAAATGTATCCAGAAGTGAACTCAATGATTGATGGAGATTTTCAAGTAGTCAATGATTTTCATGATATTTCTATTGCGGTTTCAGGGCCAAAAGGATTAATGGTGCCAGTCATTCGCAACGCAGAAAATTTATCATTTAGAGGTGTTGAAAGCGAAGTAAAACGCTTGGCATTAAGAGCAAGAGATGGACAAATTACGGTTGATGAAATGACTGGAGGAACATTCACTATTACTAATGGTGGTGTGTTTGGCTCAATGTTATCCACTCCAATTATCAATCCTCCTCAAAGTGGAATTTTAGGAATGCACAACATTGTAAACAGACCAATGGCGGTGAATGGACAAGTAGTGATTCAGCCAATTATGTATGTTGCACTTTCTTACGATCATAGAATTATTGATGGTCGTGAATCTGTTGGGTTTTTAGTAGCTGTAAAAGAAGCTTTAGAAAATCCCGTAGAAATTTTGATGAACAACAATCCAGAAAAAGCATTAGAATTATAGTTTAGATTTTTAGATACTAAAATCCTGAGTTTTTGCTCGGGATTTTTTATTTGAAGCTGTTTCCTGCTTTCGCTACTCGCTTTTTCTGCAGAAAAGCAAAAAAGAGCTCAAACAAACCGCTCAATCAGGGCTAAGCCCATACATATCAATCATTCTCTAAGGGTTTGTATTTCTCAGAATTAGATTGCTCTTTACTACAATTGATAAAAAACCAAAATCCGTATCTTTGCTCAACTAAAAAATTAGATGGCTCCTACCTTACTTTCGTCGCCTTTACAAGGCTTTACAGATTTTAGATTTCGAAATGCTTTTCAACATTATTTTGGTGGGATAGACACTTTTTACGCTCCGTATATTCGTTTAAATGGGCAGTTAAAAATAAAACAATCGTATCAAAACGATTTGCAATTGGAGAATAATTCGACTTTAAATGTGATTCCTCAAGTAATGACGAATGACCCAGATGAATTTCTGTTTGTAGTAAAATACGTACAAAGTTTAGGGTATAAAGAATTGAATTGGAATTTAGGTTGCCCATATCCAATGGTTACAAAATCAGGAATGGGTTCTGGATTAATTTGTAATCCAACAAGAATTAACGAAGTTTTGCACAAAGCACATAACGAATCTGATATTGTGGTTTCTATGAAAATGCGAATGGGATATGAAAACGCAACAGAAATTTTAGACGCTTTCCCAGTTTTAGACAAGTATCCGCTTAAAAACATTGCGATTCACGCACGAATTGGAAAACAATTGTACAATGGCCCTGTAGATTTGGATGCTTTTGAAAAATGCATCAGCAGCACAAAACACAAATTGTATTATAATGGAGATATTACCAGTGTAGAAAGCTTTAAAAAAATTCAAAATCGATTTCCAACAATCGACCATTTTATGATTGGTCGTGGTTTAATTGCAGATCCTTTTTTACCAAATATGATAAAAAATGATACTACAACATATCCAAAAAACAGATGGGAAATTTTTTCTGAATTCCATGATCGTATTTATCAACAATATGATGAGTATCTTTCTGGACCAACTCCCATAAAAATGAAAATGTTAGGTTTTTGGGAATTTTTTTCGCAATCTTTTTCCAATCCACAAAAAATAGTTAAGGCAATTAAAAAAGCCAGTAGTCCTAAGAAATATCAAGAAACAGTGGCATCAATTTTAAAGAATGTTTAGGTTTATTGTGGTTAAAAAAGGAACTATAATTCTTCCCATTATTGTAATTTCTCAATTTTGTTGCACAACTCTTTGGTTTGTTGGAAATGGAGTTATCAATGATTTAATTGAAAATTTCAACCTGAATAGCAATGCTTTAGGTTTGTTAACTTCTGGGGTACAATTCGGATTTATCATTGGCACTTTAACTTTTGCAATCTTAACAATTGCAGATAGATTTTCTCCATCAAAAGTTTTTTTTACAAGTGCTTTGCTTGGTGCGTTTTTAAATTTGGGCATTTTATGGGAGGGAAATAATTTAATAACGTTACTTTCAATTCGATTTTTAACGGGCTTTTTTCTGGCAGGAATTTATCCAGTTGGAATTAAAATAGCAGTTGATTATTTTGAGAGCAGCTTAGGAAAATCATTGGGGTTTTTAGTGGGTGCTTTGGTTTTAGGAACTGCCTTTCCTCATTTATTAAAAGACGTAACCAATTCCATGAATGGAGAAATGTGTTAATTATTACGTCTATACTTGCTGGATTTGGAGGTTTTATCATGTTGTTGTTTGTTCCTGATGGTCCTTATAGAAAACCAAGTCAGAAAGTAAATGTTTTTGCTTTTTTAAACGTTTTTAAGCATAAAAAATTTCGCTCTGCAGCTTTTGGATATTTTGGTCATATGTGGGAATTGTATGCGTTTTGGACATTTGTACCAGTTATTTTAACCAAATATAGTATGCAACAACAAATCTCGTTTAACATTCCTTTTTTATCATTTTTAATTATAGGTGTTGGAAGTTTAGCTTGTGTAACTAGTGGTTATATTTCTAAATCAATAGGTGTAAAAAGAACTGCTTTTGGCTCATTATTTTTGTCTTGTTTATGCTGCATTATTTCACCTTTACTATTAACAAGTGATTATGAAATAGCACTGATTGTTTTTTTTCTTTTTTGGGGAATGGTTGTAGTTGCAGATTCGCCACTTTTATCAACTTTAGTGGCTCAAAATGCACTTTTAGAGTTAAAAGGAACCGCAATTACCATTGTAAATTGCATCGGTTTTTCAATTACAATTATCAGTATTCAACTTATAAATAGTTTAACCAATTTCACAGATTCGAATTTTATGTATATGATTTTGGCAATTGGTCCAATTTTAGGTTTGATTTCTTTACGAAAGAAAAAGAAAATAATATCATAATAATTTCTGATTCTTTATCTTGCATCAAAAAGCAAAAATGTCCAAAAATCCTGAACTTGAACTTGCCATCGAATTTATCAATAAAACTGATAGAAACCTTTATATCACTGGAAAAGCAGGTACAGGGAAAACTACTTTTTTACACCAAATCAAAAGGGAATCACTCAAAAGATTAGTGGTTGTTGCGCCTACAGGAGTTGCTGCCATCAATGCAAAAGGTGTTACCATTCATTCTTTTTTTCAAGTACCTTTTGGACCGATTTTGCCAGGTCAAATCAGAAATAATAACGAACAACGCCGATTTTCAAAAACAAAAATAGATATTATAAAATCGTTAGATTTAATCATTATTGATGAAATTTCTATGGTTCGTGCAGATTTATTGGATGGTATTGACCAAGTGATGAGAAGATATAAAAATCGCGAAAAAGTGTTTGGTGGAGTACAAATTTTAATGATTGGCGATTTGCAACAATTAGCTCCTGTAGTAAAACAAAACGAATGGAGTTTGCTACAACATCATTACGAAACTGCCTATTTTTTTAGCTCAAAAGCTTATCAAGAAGCCAATGTTGTAACAATCGAATTGAAGCGTATTTATCGTCAAAAAAACGATGATTTTATCAATATTTTAAATGAAATCAGAAATGATAATTTATCAGAAAAATCGGCTAAAATTCTTAATGAACGTTACAATCCTACCTTTTCACCTTCAAAAGAAAAAGGCTATATCACATTAACAACACACAATAACAGAGCAACACTCATCAACAATTCTGAACTCCAACAACTTACTTCAAAAAGTTATTTTTTTGAAGCCATCATCAAAGGAAAATTTAGTGATAATTCGTATCCTAATGACGAAAAATTGGAGTTAAAAGTGGGTGCACAAGTAATGTTTATCAAAAATGATTCTTCTCTTGAAAAAAGATATTTCAACGGAAAAATTGGCGTAGTTACCGCTATTTCCAACAAAAATGTCACTGTAAAATGTCCAAATGAAACTAAGGAAATCATCACAGAAAGCGAGACTTGGGAAAACATCAATTATACCATCAATGACGAAACCAAAGAAATTAAAGAAAAAATTACAGGTTCTTTTTCACAAATTCCTTTGCGTTTGGCCTGGGCAATTACCATTCATAAAAGTCAGGGTTTAACGTTTGATAAAGCAATAATCGATGCTGAAGCTTCTTTTGCTCACGGTCAAACCTATGTCGCTTTAAGCAGATGCACTTCTTTAGAAGGGTTGGTTCTAAAAACGCCCATCACAACAAGTTCTATTATCAATGATAAAACAGTCAATATTTTTAATGAATCTGTGGCTGAAAATCGTCCTGATGAAGAAGTTTTGAATCAATCTGAAAAACAATTTCAACTGAATTTAATTTCTGAATTATTTGATTATCAGTCATTTTTATATCCTTCAACAAGATTGTTAGATATTTTTTATAAAAACAGAAGCAGTATCAAGGGCGAAGTTTTAGAGCATTTAGAAACCATCAAAGAAAAAGGAATTGTGCCGCTCTTAAAAATTTCTACAGCGTTTAAAAATCAAATCAATTCCATTTCTCAAAATGACATTTTACCGGAAAATAGCTCTCAAATTCAAGAACGATTCAACAAAGGTGTGAGTTATTTTTTGATGGAAACCAAAGAAAATATTCAAAAATCAATCAACCAAATTTCATTTTCAACAGACAATAAAACAGTAAAAACTGATTTTGAAAAACAGTTCCATGCATTGCAAGAAAAGTTGGAAGAAAAATTGTTTGCACTCGAAAAAATGAAAGTAGGTTTTCAGGTAAAAAAATATTTAGAAGTTAGGGCCAATGCTGTTTTGAAAAAAACAGAGCCTACCAAGAAGAAAGCAGTCAGTTCTAAACGAGATCCAATTTTGGCTTTGAAATTGCGCGAATTGAGAGATGAAATTCGGATAGCTCATAATACACCCGCTTTTCAAATATTTACTCAAGAAACATTGTATTTAATGTGCGATTTGTTACCAAGAACCCAAAAAGAATTGTCAAAAGTTTCTGGAATGGGAAAAATTCGCGTTGAAAAATACGGAGAAGAGATCTTGGATGTAATCAATGAATATTGTGAAGAAAATGGCATCCACCATTCAAAAAGCACACAAGAAAAAAAAGTACTAGAAGTCAAAAAAAACACCAAACAAATTAGTTTAGAAATGTTTAGAGCTGGAATGTCTGTAAAAGAGATTGCGAAAGAACGAAGTTTTACTACAAGTACAATTGAAAGTCATTTGGCAAGTTTTATTCCTTTAGGAGAAGTGGATATTTTAGAATTGATACCACTCAAAAAGTACAAAGAACTGACAAAAATAATTGAAGAAACTGAATTCAAATCACTTACAGAATTGAAAGAAAAAGTGGATGATCGTTTTACCTATGCTGAGTTACGGATGGTTTTGATGACTTTGGAAAAATAGATATTAAGTAAAATTACTTCAAATCTCTCAAAACCAATTGCACAGATTTATAACCATTCCATTCGTTTTCATCTAACGAATACACAATATCAAACTCATCTTCAACCAATTCAATTTTATTTCCCAAGCCAAAACCAATCGCATTGTGTGCTTTTTGGTTGTCTCCTTGAAACAAATTCAGTTTTAAATGTGTGGCATCTGAACCCACTTTTTTTCCATAACCATTGTCTCTTACTCCTGTTGATTTAAAAATTGGTGTCATATTTTGAGGTCCAAAAGGTGCCATTTGTTGTAAAATCCTAAAAAATTTAGGTGTAATTTCCGACAATTCTATTTCAGCATCAATCAAAATTTCAGGAGTTAGTAATTCTTTGTCGATACTTTTTGCAACGACTTCTTCAAATTTATTTTTGAAGTTTTCATAATTTTCTGGCAATAATGTCAATCCTGCAGCATATTTATGTCCGCCAAATTGTTCTATAAATTCTGCGCACTCTTCTAAAGCTTCATACACATCAAAATCTTTTACAGAACGAGCAGAGGCAGCCAATTTATCACCACTTCTTGTAAAAACTAAGGTAGGTCTGTAATAGGTTTCTGTTAATCTTGAGGCTACAATTCCAATCACGCCTTTATGCCAATCTTCCTGAAAAACAACTGTTGAAAATTTATTTTCTTCCTCATTTTCCATAATTTGACTGAGTGCTTCAACAGTAATTTTTTTATCCAACTCTTTTCTATCGGCATTAAAAACTTCAATTGCTTTGGCAAATTCTATAGCCGAATCAAAATCCATTTCTGTCAATAGCTCTACTGCATAATTACCGTGTTTTATGCGTCCAGCAGCATTGATTCTTGGTGCGATGATAAAAACGACATCTGTAATTGTCAATTGTTTTTTCTTGATTTGATGAATCAATGCTTTGATTCCATTTCTTGGATTGGAGTTGATTACTTGCAATCCGAAATAGGCTAAAATTCTATTTTCGCCAGTAATTGGTACAATATCAGCTGCAATGGCAGTTGCTACTAAATCTAAATACGGAATAAAATCATCAATACATTGACCTCTTTTTGAGCCCAAAGCTTGAATCAATTTAAAGCCAACTCCACAACCACACAATTCATCAAAAGGATAGTTGCAATCCACTCTTTTTGCATTTAAAACGGCAACAGCTGTTGGAATTTCAGCACCAGGTTTGTGGTGATCACAAATGATAAAATCGATATTTTTTTCAGAGGCATACGCCACTTTTTCAATGGCTTTAATGCCGCAATCTAAGGCAATAATTAGCGAAAAATCATTGTCAAATGCAAAGTCAATTCCTATGTAAGAAATGCCATAACCTTCATCATATCTGTCAGGAATATAGGTTGCGATATTTGGATAAATGGTTTTTAAATAGGCAGAAACTAACGAAACAGCAGTCGTGCCATCAACATCATAATCTCCATAAATCAGAATATTTTCTTCATTTTCGATCGCTTTTTCAATTCTTTGGACGGCTTTGTCCATATCTTTCATCAAAAAAGGATCATGAATGTCCTCTAAATTTGGTCTAAAAAATTTCTTTGCACTCTCAAAAGTTTCAATATTTCGTTGACACAAAATGCTCGCTAATGTCTCTTCAATTTGTAATTCTTTAGCGAGTTTTTCTACTTTTTCCTCAGTGGGTTTTGACTTTAAAGTCCATCTCATAGCAATTGAGTTTTTAAATTGTATGCAAGAATATTTCGGTTTCTACATCTGCAAATCTTCGAAACATTTCCATAACTCCACAGTAGGTTGTTACTGATAAATTTACCGCTTTTTGGATTTTTTCAGGTTGTAAATTGCTATCAGAAAAATGATATGCCACATGTACTTTTTTATAATATTTTGGATGTTCGTCAGTCAATTCGCCTGTAACTTCAATTCTAAAATCAGCTACTTCTACACGCATTTTTGCCAATAATGAAACCACGTCTAATCCAGAGCAACCTGCTAAAGATGAAAGCATCAATGCTTTTGGAGCAAAGCCAACAACATCGCCATTATCTTGCGATTTATCAAACATTGTGAACTTGTATCCACTTGGATTGTCGGTTTCAAACTGCGATTTTTGAGTCCAGACAGTCGTAACAGTATTTTTAACCATAATTTTTATTTTTTTTAAAATTTGAAGTAGTAACTTGTGCTTTTTTACAAAAATAAGAAAACAACAGTAAGGTAGCTTTTAAAATGCAGAAAATAGTAAGGATTATAAAACTTTTTTTGGGAATGCTAGGAATGATATTTTCTATCCCATTTTTTTCTCAAGTTGATCAAGCACCAACCGTTTTTGCAGCTGGAAGACAGGCATTTTGTCCAGGAAATCCGGTTAATATTGTTACCGATTTTTCAATTACAGATCCTGATGACACTACCATTGATGTCTTTTACATTCAAATATCAGAAGGCTATGAACAAGGATTTGACACCTTACAATTAGATGTTTCCCTTCATCCTAATATACTCCCTGTTTGGGATCCTTCAGCAGGAAAGTTAACTTTAAGAGGTATTGGTTCGCAAATGTTGTTAACAGATTTAGAAAACGCTGTAAAAGATGTTGTTTTTATGACAACTGCCATCAATATTTTTTCTGAGAAAAAGTTTTCACTAACCATTGATGATGCCAATTATTTACCAGAAACAGGACATTTTTATCGATTTATTTCTGCAAACGGAATCTCTTGGACAGATGCAAAAATTGCTGCAGAAACTCAATTTTATTATGGCAGAAGAGGTTACTTAGCGACACTTTCTTCTCAAATCGAAGCCGATTTTGCAGGGAAACAAGCTTCTGGAGCAGGTTGGATTGGTGGTTCTGATGCAGATTCGCCCAATGTTTGGAAATGGGTTACAGGTCCAGAAACAGGCACAATATTTTGGAATGGTGGTGTAAATGGAAGTTCTCCAAGTTTTGCGTTTTGGAATACTGGTGAACCAAATAATTTTAATAATTCTGGGGAAGATTATGTACATGTTACAGATCCTTCTACAGGAACACGTGGTGCTTGGAATGATTTACCAAATGCTGGTGGGACTGGGTCGTATGAAGCCAAAGGATATATTGTTGAATTTGGGACACCAAGTGATTCACCTTTAAATATTGTTGCAACTACAAGCATTTTTATTCCTCAAATTGTATCAAGTGTAAATGCAACTATTTGCGAATCAGGAACTGCTACAATTTCTGCAACTGCTAATGAAGGACAAATTCTTTGGTTTGATGAGGCTGTTGCAGGAGATTTAGTGGAAACTGGCAATACTTTTACAACTCCTTCTTTAACAAATACCACTATTTATTATGTGGCAGCCTCTGTAAACGGTTGTACGACGTTGCCAAGAACTGCTGTTACAGTCACTGTAAAGCCAAGACCTTCTATTGTTTCAACAACTGATGATATTGTTTGTTCGGGTACAGCAACATTGACAGCAACAGCTAGTCAAGGTGAAGTTTTTTGGTATGATTCTTTAGTGAGTACCACTCCAATTTTTGTTGGAAATTCATATGTAACTCTTGATTTGACAAGCTCTACAACCTATTACGTTTCTGCAAATATCAATGGTTGTGAAACGGCTATAAGAACACCTGTAAATGCAATTTTGGATGAAACGATTCCTGACTTTGAGATTCCACTAAATAGATATGTTTTGTGCGAAGACATTGACTCTATTGTTTTACAAACTAGAAATCCTCAAGGAAACTATGCTTATGTTTGGAAAAAAGACGATGTTACCTTGTCCGAAACCTCTTCATCAATTTCAGTAACTTCTGAAGGAAATTATTATGTGAGTGCAGTTTCTGAAGCAGGGTGTATTTCCGATGAAAAATTAATAGAGGTCACCAAATCATCAATTGCTACAATTACAAAAGAGGATGTGATAATTACAGATGATGCTAATAACAATTCAATTCAAGTTGCAAATCCAACTTTAGGAATTGGGGAGTATGAGTTTTCGCTTGATGATGAATTTGGAACGTATACTGATGTCGGTTTTTTTCAAAATTTATCTCCTGGAATTCATACGTTATTTATTAGAGATAAATTGGGTTGTGGAGTAGCTTCTTATCAATTTTCAATTTTAGCATATCCAAAATTTTTCACACCAAATGGCGATGGAGTCAATGATTTTTGGACAATAAATGGTTTTGATGCAACCTTTTATACAATTTCAAAAATTTCAATTTTTGATAGATTTGGCAAACTCATTTATCAGATTGAACAAAATTCTCAAGGTTGGAATGGCGATTATCAGGGAAAAAAACTACCTTCTAACAGTTATTGGTTTCGGGTTTTATTAACAGATATTCACGGATTTATGATTGAAAAATCAGGAAATTTTAGTTTGATTAGGTAACTAAATCCTAAGAAAATCATTTTTTATTTCAGTTGTAAAGCACTACTTTCAAAAGACAAACCATCAAAACCAGTATTCATAAAATTTCTAATATTTTGATGAGATATTCCATTAGCATCTTCTATCACATTTTTATAATGTTCCCCAAAACAAAAAAGTGTTTCTTCTTTTGTTAACTTTTTATGCATTGCAAAAGCAAATAATTTACATGAACCCGAATTCTCACCAGCTTTATTAAGAATTTTTCCATTTGAAAAAGCTGTTGGAAAAAAATTGAAATGATCATCAATTACTTGCATCGTTTCTGCAAATAGAATTTGGTTTGGATTGGTTTTGAGTTTTAAAATAAATTGTTGAAGTGTCATTTTTTAGGAGATATGATTTGCTCTGTTTTTAAAGGTAAGGTTTTAAATTGAAACTCATTTACTAATTGACGTAAGAAATTAGCGTCTAAATCATTCATAAAAATGAGATATAAAATCTGTCCGTTGGTATCTAAAGTTGAGATATTTGTTGGAATTGTATTGACACTTTTTCCAGTAAAATATTTATAAAAAGTCAATCCTAATAAGTAAGTTCCATTTGGTGAAGGATGAATATCATCATGAAACAGCTCTAAATCAGGTCTGTAATTGATTGAACTTGCAAAAAGTGGTCCACCAGGAATATAATCAGCCTTTACTTGTTCACATAAAAGCTTGTACATTTTTTCAATTTCTGGCAACATCAATGGATTTGATTTGTAAGCCCAAGTCATCATAAAAATGGGTTCTGCACCTTTAGCTCTTACGAGTTCTGCAAACTTTTTGCCATATTCAATAAAATCAGAAGGCTTGTTGATAGCACTCAAGCTGTGGTTGTTGAAAACGACAAAATCCCATTTTTCCAATTCTAACATTACACGAGTTTGTGTGCCTCTTTCACTTTTCCAGTGATTTTCTAAACTAGAACCCCCAACTGTAGAGTGTTTGGTTTCAATGATGAAATCTTGCGATTTTGCCATGGCAGCAACTACCTGAGGTAAGTTGTTATAATAGGTAAAACTATTTCCTACAAACAATACTCTGATTTTTTTAGTTTGTGAGAGAATAGTAGTGTTTTGAGCAGTGAATGAGGAACTTAGAAATAAAATTATTACAAAACAAGATTTGTAAATCACAGATTTTAATGTCATAATCAACTAAATAAATATGTCTTTTTTTGATTGCAATATTAACAATTTTATGAATTTAAAAATTATATTTTTTTTGATTTACAATAAGTTTAATGATTAAGAATCTAATTTTACTTTTTCCCTTCTACCACAATTACAATTTCACCTTTTGCAGGTTTTTTAGTGTAATGTGCCAAAACCTCTGAAGCAGTCCCTCTGATGGTTTCTTCAAACATTTTGGTTAGTTCTCTTGAAACAGAAATTTGTCTTTCCGAGCCAAAATATTCAACGAAATTCGATAAAGTTTTAAGGATTTTATGAGGAGATTCATAAAAAATCATCGTTCTTTTTTCTTCTGTTAATGCTAAAAAACGAGTTTGACGTCCTTTTTTTACAGGCAAAAATCCTTCAAAAACAAATTTATCGTTAGGCAAACCAGAGTTTACCAAAGCAGGTACAAATGCAGTTGCTCCGGGCAAACAATCTACTTCAATATTGTTTTCTACACAAGCTCTTGTTAACAAAAATCCTGGGTCAGAAATGGCAGGCGTTCCAGCATCTGATATCAACGCACATGTTTCCCCAGCTTTTATTCTCTTTAAAATACCTTCAATAGATTTGTGCTCATTGTGCATGTGATGACTATGCATTGGAGTAGCAATTTCAAAATGTTTCAACAATTTTCCACTAGTACGCGTGTCTTCAGCCAAAATAAAATCTACTTCTTTTAAAATTCTGATGGCTCTAAAAGTCATGTCTTCTAAATTTCCAATGGGAGTTGGTACTAAATAGATTTTACTCATAGATAATTTTATGTTTTTACGATTTTTTCAAGTAAGTAATTACACTCACATTATACAAACTTACACAAAATTTAACCAATAAAATGTGTAATTTTGCACCTTTAAATTGATAAAAAATGTACAGAAGTCATTCTTGTGGAGAATTAAGAGCATCTCATATAAATGCCACAGTAACTTTAGCTGGTTGGGTTCAAAAATCTAGAGACAAAGGATTTATGATTTGGGTGGATTTGCGTGATAGATACGGAATAACGCAACTTATTTTTGATGAAGAGCGCACTCCAAAAGACATGATGGAAAAAGCAAAATCTTTGGGAAGAGAATTTGTAATTCAAGTAACAGGTTCAGTCATTGAACGTGAATCTAAAAACGATAAAATGCCAACAGGAGAAATTGAAGTGTTGGTTTCCAAACTAGAAATCTTAAATGCTGCAAAATTGCCTCCATTTACGATTGAAGACCAAACTGATGGTGGTGAGGACATTCGTATGAAATATCGTTATTTAGACATTCGTAGAAATCCTGTAAAAGAGAATTTAATTTTCCGTCATAAAGTGACCATGGAAGTTAGAAAATTCTTATCAAGTCAAGGATTTATTGAAGTGGAAACCCCTTATTTAATCAAATCAACTCCAGAAGGTGCTCGTGATTTTGTGGTGCCTTCACGAATGAATAAAGGACAATTTTATGCTTTGCCTCAAAGCCCGCAAACCTTCAAACAATTACTGATGGTTGGCGGAATGGATAAATATTTTCAGATTGTAAAATGTTTTAGAGATGAGGATTTACGTGCTGACAGACAACCTGAATTCACGCAAATTGACTGCGAAATGGCATTTGTGGAACAAGAAGATATTTTGGCTGTTTTTGAAGGAATGACGAAACATTTATTGAAAGAAATTCACGGAATTGAGATTGAAAAATTCCCACGAATGTTCTACGATGATGCTATGCGTTTATACGGAAATGACAAGCCAGATATTCGTTTCGGAATGCAATTTGGCGAATTGAATGAAGTTACAAAACACAAAGATTTTCCAGTTTTCAACAATGCAGAATTGGTTGTTGGAATTGCAGTTCCAGGTGGAAATAGCTATACAAGAAAAGAAATTGACGCATTAATTGATTGGGTAAAAAGACCACAAATTGGCGCACTTGGAATGGTATATTGTCGCGTAAATGAAGATGGAACTTTCAAATCGTCTGTTGACAAATTTTATGATGAAACTGATTTGTCAAAATGGGCCGAAATTACAGGAGCTAAACCAGGAGATTTAATCTGCGTTTTATCCGGCGAAACCAATAAAGTCCGTGCACAATTATCTGCTTTGAGAATGGAATTGGCAACTCGTTTGGGGTTGCGTAAACCAACTGAATTTGCGCCACTTTGGGTGGTTGATTTTCCGTTATTAGAGTTGGATGAAGAAACAGGACATTATCATGCCATGCATCACCCTTTTACATCTCCAAAACCAGGACAATTAGAACTTTTAGATACAAATCCTGGAGCCGTAAAAGCAAATGCGTATGATTTAGTATTGAATGGCAATGAAATCGGAGGAGGTTCAATCAGAATTCATGACAAAAAAACACAAGCAACCATGTTGCGTCATTTGGGTTTTTCTGAAGAAAATGCCAAAGCTCAATTCGGATTTTTGATGGATGCTTTTGAATATGGAGCCCCACCACATGGAGGTTTGGCTTTTGGTTTGGACAGATTGGTTGCTATTTTAGGAGGACAAGAAACGATAAGAGATTTTATTGCATTTCCTAAAAACAATTCAGGAAGAGACGTAATGATTGATGCGCCAGCCTTTATAGACGATGAACAACTAAAAGAATTGAATATCAAATTAGATATGC
>Ga0208897_1000352_pt1 | contig 21536 bp, 18 predicted proteins | sample ColrivemetaGS697_FD_187594 | JGI IMG/M metagenome (GOLD analysis project Ga0208897, IMG submission 187594) | Estuarine microbial communities from the Columbia River estuary, USA - metaG S.697 (SPAdes) (version 2) | ecosystem: Environmental > Aquatic > Marine > Intertidal zone > Estuary | place...
CATTAATGGCCCGTTCGTCTATCGGCTAGGACACCGGGTTTTCATCTCGGCAAGAGGGGTTCGATTCCCCTACGGGCTACAAGCATTAACCCTATAAGTATCTGATATTAAGATGTTTATAGGGTTTTTTGTTTTATGCTACAAACACACTGCAAACAAACATACATAGAATGTGGTCCTAAGTTGCTCTTGATTCATCATTGTCTGGACCACTTCATAAAAAGTGAAAACTTATAATTATTTTCAAAACTTAAAACTTGTAACTATGCGCAAAAGTCTGGAAATGCGTACGTCAGTCATAGTCTTGTAGCTTTGTTAGCCCCATCCCCCTTCTGTGTGAGAAATCAAAACCAGCTTATGGGTGTAATCTTCTGGAATTGCGTAGTGCAGGCAAATTGTCGTAGCTTTCAAAGGGGCATCCCCATGCTGTTTGAAAAACAAAAACCAGCTTATGGGTGTAATCTTCTGGCATTGCGTTGTTGTATTATTTCTTTGTTCTGGTATTGTATTCTATATCAACCAACACAATAATGAACTCTGCTGTTGCAAGGGTCAAACAAAAAGCGGAATAGTAAAACTAAATTCAACTATTCTTTAATTACTCTAAAGGTTTGTTTTAGATCGTTTCCTACACTGATGAGGTAAACTCCTTCTGCAAAATCTTGAATATCTAAAGTAGTCAATTCAGTAGTTATACTTCCACTAAGCACTTCTGCACCATTGCTTGAGTATACCGTATACTTAGCACCTAAAAGTGACGCTTTGGCCTTAATAAATACAACCCCCGTAGTAGGATTAGGATATACTGCATAATCTTTATTTAAGCAGAGTTCTGACACATTTGCTGTACCTATTGTGTACACCCTTACGTGTCCTGCATCTGTTCCATTGCCATCATTATTTATTGCTCCAATAGCCACGGTACCCCCATCGCTGCTTAGTGAAACAGATCTTCCAGATTGATCCCCCGCCGCTTCTCCATCTATAACTGAACCTACTTGCGTCCATGTACCGCTTGAATCTTCATAAATTCTTACGTGTCCTGCATCTGTTCCATTGCCGTCGTTTCTATAAGCTCCAATAGCCACAGTACTCCCATCGCTACTTAGTGAGACAGAATATCCAGAGTAATCTCCTGCTGCTTCTCCATCGATATCTGATCCAATTTTTGTCCATGTTCCGCTTGAATCTTTATAAATTCTTACGTGTCCTGCATCTGTTCCATTGCCGTCGTTAAAGAGTGCTCCAATAGCCACGGTACTCCCATCGCTGCTTAGTGAGACAGAATATCCAGAGTAATCTCCTGCTGCTTCTCCATCTATATCTGAACCTACTTGCGTCCATGTACCGTTTATGTTTTTGTATATCCTTACATGTCCTGCATCTGTTCCATTGCCATCGTTACCATATGCTCCAATAGCCACGGTACTCCCATCGCTACTTAGTGACACAGAACTTCCGGATCTGTCACCTGCCGCTTCTCCATCGATATCTGATCCAATTTTTGTCCATGTTCCGCTTGAATCTTTATAAATTCTTACGTGTCCTGCATCTGTTCCATTGCCGTCGTTAAAGAGTGCTCCAATAGCCACGGTACTCCCATCGCTGCTTAGTGAAACAGATCTTCCGGAGTAATCACTTGCTGCTTCTCCATCGATATCAGACCCAATTTGAACTTGAGCATTCAAAAAAGAGATGCACGTAATAAAAATGATAGATAGTGCTTGTCTGCTTATTTTACTCATAAAAATAATAATTATTCAAAGTAACAGAAAATAACACAATGACGGGTAACGCATATTAATGTTTTTGGAAGATAAGTGATTTTTATATTTGATTACAAATTTCTGTAAAATCATCCTCAGAAAGTATTCTAATATTATATCTAAATAAGTTCTTCTGATTTATTCTATGTTCTATCCCTTCTTATGGTTAGAGAGATTTACGTTTAGATAGTGAAATATGAGGCAAAACGACGTCGGGTAGTTGCTCATATAGTTCTCCTTTGATCAATACAAGTTTTTGATTATACCAAGATGGCACACCTTCTCTAAAATATTTTATCTCTGACTTTGGTACGCCTAATTTTTTAAATCTATGCTCTACTTCTAAGTATCCTGCTCTTTTCGCTAATAATTTATAACGTGTTGCAGTTGCTCTTGAAAGTTGAAATATCCTTTCAACACCAGCGGTTGCGACTGGTAAAAAAGAGGGCGCGTTATAAGCTTGCTTGGACTTTCCCTTCAAGAAGTCGTGTTTATAATTTGCCCCCTTTCTAAGTTTATATAAGTAGGCATAAAATGCACCACCACACCAAGCGGGGAAGTTTTTAAGGTCATTTAGGCAGAAAACTGCCGAACGTCTTTGCTTTAATTGCTCCATGATACGTACCTTATCAAAACTGCGGATAAAGTAATATTTGGACTTAGGATTGTAACCTAACCAGTTATAAGAGATAAGTTTATTGAGGCTTGACTTAGTTCTATATGTTGTCACGTCGAGTATTAATGAAACGGATTGTATTTGATAGTCATCCAACTTTATTTTGCCAGAAGAACACGCTTTGAGCCATAGATATAATTTTAGCTCTTGAAGCTTTCGTTCTGATATACAATGTACAATCAAAGCAATAGGCACATGCCACTCTGTATATGGTTTGTAGGCCATACTTAAGACTCAAAGATGTAATTAGAAGGTAGCTCTGTAGTTTTGGTCTAATAAGCCTTGTATATCGCTCATACGGTAGTAGATCTTACCACCTACTTGTGAAAAGGCTATTTTACCTTCATCTCTCCACGTTTGTGAAGTTCTTTTGCTAATATTCATTAGCTGAATAAACTCTTGGTTGTCTACAAATACATCTTTAGGATTTCGTTGCTTAGAACTTAAGATGCTCGCTAATGAATCTATTTTAGTTATAATTTGATTGTACTGGTCTGAGGTTAAAATTACTGCGTTCATTTTTTTGTATTTTGTTAGAGCAAATCTGCCATCCTTCTCTGGTCTGCCTTTACAAAATTGTTTGTATCAGTTAGACTTAAATAGCACATGTTCTTTTTATTAATCAATGGTTTTATAAAATCATAATCCCCATTATAACCCACAATGTCAAACCTTGGGGTAGTTGCCCCTACTTTGATTGTATTTTTCTTCTTAATGTCCTCAGATAGTTGTCTAAATAGATACACCCCTTTTTTACGATTATCCATTAGTTCTGCCTCTACTTAGCATCAAATTGTTTGCAGCTGCATCAATTTCTGAATAGCTTGCTTTGGATTCTACCTTACTACCTTCTATAGTAGCTTTGACCTCATCTAAATTGAACATTAGTTTTTTACCAAAGGGTTTGTAAAATGGAATTTTCCTTTGATGTACTAACTCATAGATGTAGTTTTCAGTCATTCCAAGGTAGGCTGCTACCTCTTTTAGACTAACAAATGTATTTGAACTGTGTTTATTTGACATAGGGCAAAGCTCACTGTCACCTACCCCAGAAATCTGTAAATTTTTTAACCTTTTGTTCAATTTACCTTAATTATTTTAAGGTATTAATATTTATGTTATGTTTTGCTCATTATTCATTTACTACCATACCAATATTTGGTAGGTCCATTACTGCTATTTTATCCTCATCATCAATGATTCTTGCATAATTTTCTGTAAATCTTGTACTACTATGCCCCATTGCCTCTGCTACAACCTTCAAATTTTTAGAGTTTCTGAGAACTCTTGTACCAAAAGTATGTCTACTGCAATAGAAGGTAATATGCTTATCTATCCCTGCTCTTTTAACCCAAGTACCTAAAACTTTATTTATTCCATTGCCTGAGGGTATCTTAAAGCTATCAAACACAAGAATAGATTTCTGACTTAACCCAAAGAATAATATCTCTACTGCTATATTCAAACCCAGTTCTACAGTAATATCAGTTTTACCTCTGGTGTAGGTAAGTCTTTTATCTTTATAATTAACTTGTTTCCATTTTAGCTTCCTTATTTCAGCCATTCCCATCCCAGTGTAGCATCCCACAAAAAATGCCTTTCTTATAAACTCATTACTGCAGGGTGTTTTGAATAGTTGCATCAGTTCCTGCTCTGATAGTACTTCCTTCCTTACAACATCTTTGACTTGTAAAGCCTTAGTAGATAAGTATAAAAAAGGATTCTCATTAAGGTATCTATCAAAGTGGGCTGCCTTTACTATTCCTTTTATCTTTTTAAGATATGCTATAGGTGTGCCACCACTTAATCCACTGTCTTTTTTAAGGTATGAAATAAAGCCATTAGCCACACTATTTTTAAAGCTTGACATAGGTAGGATGTCTTTTTTGTGTTTAGCCTTATAGAAGGCTTTAAAGTGCTTTATTGCAGCATTTACTTTTCTTATATCCGTATTCTTGTAAGTTTTTAAATACTCCTCACAATAAGCCATAAAATCTATTTGATTTCTATACTTAGGTAATATGTTCTCATACTGTCCTGCTGAATATTCTTGCTCAACCTTGTTTCTGGTATCCATAGCAAGTGCCTTCTTATCTGCCTTTTGAATTTCATTATCAGTTGGTAGAATAAATATATCCAAATATTGTGATTCTCTTTTGGACCCCTTTCTATAAATATCTAAATAGTACTGCTCTGATAGATTCACAAATCTGGTTTTAACCTTTTTGCCATCCTTCATTTTAAACTCACCATTGGCATTTTTCTGATACTTACCCAGTCTCTTAAATTTAGGCTTGGTAATATCCCCATCTATGTAAGTAGTCTCAAATTTGACAGTTCTAAGTGATACATTCATAAGGCAAATATAATCTTGCAAACACACTGCAAACAAATAATACATTAAAATAGCCCATTTTAAGCTAAAATAAGGTACAAAACTGAATGAGCAAAATAGCTACATCCCTTTAAAATATAGGCTTTACAGTAGATCAGCCCTATTTAGTTATGTTCCCCTACGGGCTACTTACTAAGACCTGTAATTGATTGTTTAACAGTCGATTACAGGTTTTTTTATGCCTATGGGTATCGATTTAGGTATCGTTTTACAGATAAATCACGGAAATTCTAATCAACCACATCATCCTCACAACTCGCAAACGGCACTCCAGTATCTATTATCCTAATATCTAATGAGGTATGTATAGCCTCTTCTGACTCGTTATTGACTTCTATGGCTCGTAGCTTAGGTAGAACAAACTCTGATAGCTTTAAGAGCAGTTCTAATGCCTTTTGAGGGTTCTTCTCTGCGACTTTATCGAGCAACTCTTGTAATCTGCCCATATTGCCTTCTAAAAGCTCTGTAAACGCCTCTCTAAGCCTTGCTGTTGCTTTGTTAGCTGTTCCTTTTTGTCTACCTCCGTACTTGATTCCTGTATTGTTTGCCATAACTATATCTACCTACTATAGATATATACCTAAATAGAGGTAATTGGGCAATTGGACGCATAAAATTATATGTAGTATTTTTGTTTTAATAAAAATGAAATATATAAGACTATTATATAACTCTAAAGGGTAAGAGATGAAATATATGATAATCATACTATTCCTAATGCCTCTAAACTCCTATTCTCAAAAGGTGTTCTCAGTTAAGTATTCAAATCAATCTGATGTAAATGTGTTTGTGGTTGAATATGAAAATCAATGTGATTTAAAGGTATTCAAAGTAGATTATCCTAATCAAGTGGATGGTAATAAAGGGTTTTGGTACTTTGTTGATTACCCTAATCAATCAGATAAGAAGATTCACTTTGTTGATTATCCTAACCAAAGTGATTTGAAGATATTCTTTGTGAAGTATAAAAATCAGTCAGGTTGGAGAGATAAATCCAAACAACATTTGATGTTTTAGGAAACCATCCTCTTCAACAACCCACCAATACTCTTGGTGTTCATCTCTAATATTTTTCGTTTTTTTATTCGTTTGAACTTATTAAGTGTAATATCTGACTTCCTAAGTGTTGGATAATTCTTGAGATATTCGAGTGAAATCTTTGAGCTTTTGTATATGTATGACCTCAGCAATAAGTGTGCTATTCACGGTTAGGATTTAAGAGAGAGGATTTATGGCAATTAAGAAAAGTGCAAGTTTGTTTGCTGACCTACCACAAGCGTCTCGTACCATGTGTAATTAGTTACCCTATAACTGAATGGTACTTTATTACACAACTAATAACTCGTCCCACTTTAGCTCTCTTACATCAATGAATGGTAACATAATTGCCCCTGCTCGATATCCGTTCTGTACCGTGCCTATGTGGTACAATGAAATAACCTGTTCGACATCTTGAACCTCAAATGGAAATGGCACACTTGAAAGTAGATTTTGAACAAATACATTCTTCTCATAGCCTGCTCGAGTTTGGCTTAATACTTCATTTTTAACGCCATCTATGCTTAATTGGTTAAAACAGTATCATTCGAATAATCTTATTAATGTAACATCTGTTGGTTTGTTTGTTTACCAACTTTCAAATTCAAAGAAAAGTTGGTTTGCTACATTTAAGTCTTTAGCAGCTTAAGATAAGTTGAAATCTGCTAATTTTACAACCTGACAGAATTAATGCGACAGAACCATTTTTATACTCTAGTACAAACATTGTACAAAATAAATTTAGCTCTTATACCACTATTGAATTTTTTACTTCTCTTGGTAATTAACCTCTAAGACAGTTAACTTTTTTTAAGTCGTAAAACACTCGTAATCAAGCAATTATTAAACCGATGATTAAAATTAATGTTCGTGTCATTATTAACGAGTTTATTCAGATTAAGGTAATATAGTATTATTGTTTATTGCGAAAGTATTCGTCTTGATCGTAAAAAAAATACTTTTTTGTGAATAACTGTATAGTATCTGATTAATTTCTTTTAATCAGATCATCGTCACAATCTCCTCAAACACAACACTATTTATTTCACTTTACTAATCTTTATTAAAAAAAAGGGTCAATGGATGTAACACCATCAACCCTTTTTTGTATTTTATTAACTAATCTAATTTTTGATAATCTTAATGTTTGTGTTTGTTGTTACGCTAGTCACATTAAGAAAATATGCCCCAAGAAGCAAAGTCTGTCAAATCTATGCGAACAATGCCCGATGTTGATTCCATAACCATTAACTCAGTGCCTAAGCCGTCTGTAATGGTCAAAGTGTGCGTGGCGTCATTATCATTTATCTCTGCAAAAACAATACCGTCTGTTGGATTTGGGTATACTCTTACGTTACCTTGATTTGTTACTTGTTCGTCATTCACTGGCATACCAAAATCATACCCTTCACTTGTTGCAAAGCAATAGTCTGCAGTGCTTACTACAACAGAATAAATTCCTAATTCTTGCGCCATGTATAATTGTGCATTTTCTCCTTGCAATAAGGTGCCATTTCTATACCATTGATATGAATCATATGTCAATTCTGTAGCAATCTGGTCTGAAGCTTCTCTTACTATTTTGGGTGTTTGAGGAGCTTCTCTTACCATAATATTTAAGCTATCTAAAGACGTACAGCCCATAGTATCGGTAAATACTGCTGTAATTAAAAAATCACCTGGGCCAGAGAGTACCGGATTAAAGATAATTCCATCACTTTGAATGCCCGCTCCCAAGAACGTTAAACTTCCAGTTCCATCAGCCAAATCTATTTTTGCTTCATTGCTGCACAACATAGTGTCACGGAAAATAAAAGGCAAGTACCCACTTCTTATTTCTACGGTAAAACTAGTTGTTACTGCATTATCTGATAAATCTTTAATTTCAAACGTATTTCTTGTAAATCCAAGGGGGAATATAGATCCTGGAGGCAAACCTTCAGTTTGTGTGATAGTAAATGTACAATTATCAGTTGCTACTGGTAAAGCGTATGTATACTTGGCATCACAATATCCAAATGCAATATCAGATGGAGTTGTAACTATGACAGGGCTAATCGTATCTTTAATCGTAATTAATGCGCTTGCAGAGTCAATATTACCATTAACATCAGTAACAATTAAGTAAACTGGATTTGTTCCTAAATTGGAGCAATCAAAATCAGATTTACTCAATACCATACTTGCAATGCCACAATTGTCAGACGAACCTTTATCTATCTCTGCGACAGCAACAACAACTTGCCCTGTTGCATCCAATACGGTTACAATACTTTTTGTAAGCACGGTAGGCTTAATATTGTCTTGTATGGTTACAACTGCCATGGCCGAGTCTTGATTTCCATTAGCATCCGTAACAACTAAGTAGATAGTATTTGTACCTATATCCGAACAATCAAAATTAGATTTACTTAAGGCAATAGATGCAATTCCACAATTATCTGAAGAGCCATTATCTATTTGACCTGGCGTTATCGTAACTAATCCATTTTCATCTAAGTTAAGTGAGAGGTCTTGGGCTTTTGACACAGGTTTTATCGAATCTTGCACATTAACCTCCGCTGTTGCTGTTCCTATATTTCCATTTACATCAACAGCAGTTAAGTTAATCGTGTTAATTCCTAAATTAGAGCAATCAAATGTAGATTTACTAATTGCAAGTGAAGCGATGCCACAATTATCCGAAGAACCATTATCAATCTGAGACAGTGAAACACTGGCTGTTCCTAAATCATCTAAATACACCGTTACATTTTGCGTTATAACGTTTGGTTTTGTATCCAGAACCGTTACTATGGTACTAGCAGAATCTCTATTCCCATTAAAATCCTCGGCAAAAAGATATATGACATGATCCCCTATTTCAGTGCAATCAAAATCTCTTTTACTGAGATCAAAAGAAGCAATTTTACAATTATCTGAGGAGCCCATATTTACCTGAAAAGGTTGAATAAACGCATTTCCAGAGGCATCTAAAATAACGCTAATGTTCTTAGTTCTTACGATAGGCTTAAGCGTATCTTGAATGGTAACTATTGCGCTAGCAGAGTCTATGTTTCCACTTACATCAGTAGCAATTAAATAAATCATATTCGTCCCCACGTTTGAGCAATCAAAGTTTGAATTACTTAATGAAAGGTAAAGATTACAATTATCACTTGATCCATTATCTATTTGGGACGGAGTAATACTTGCTTGTCCGTTAGAATCTAAACTCACTGTAATATTTTGGGCACTTATGTATGCTTTGATAGTATCTTGGACAGTAACTAATGCAGATGCAGAATCAATACTACCGCTTGCATCTGTGGCATAAAGATATATCGTATTAGAACCAATATTAGAACAATCAAAGGCATACTTACTTAAGGTTAAAGTTAGGCTACAGTTATCGCTTGAGCCATTATCTATTTGTGAAGTAGTTATACTTGCTTGTCCAAATGAGTCTAGCGTAACCACAATATCTTGGGTCAATAAATTACTTTGGATCGTATCTTGAACTGTTACTATTGCCATAGTAGAATCAACATTACCACTTACGTCTGTGGCAATAAGGTATATGGTATTCGCACCAATATTAGAACAATCAAAGCTTGACTTACTTAGTGCAAATGTTGATATACCGCAAGTGTTATTAGATCCGTTATCGATATCGGAAGCAGTGATACTTGACTGCCCAAATGAATCTAAACTTACAGTTATGTTTTGAGTCAATACGATTAGACTTGTGTCTTGTACCGTTACAATAGCGCTTGCCGAGTCTATATTACCATTAATGTCTGTTGCTATTAAATAAATAGTATTAACTCCAACATTAGCACAATCAAAAGTAGACTTGCTTAATGCGAGAGTGGCAATGCTACAATTATCTGAAGAGCCATTATCTATCTGTGCTACTGTCACCGTTGCTTGTCCTGAAGCATCTAAGCTTGCAACTATATTCTGGGTAACTACTACAGGCTTGTTTACATCCTGAACAGTGATAATAGCACTGGCAGAATCAACGTTACCACTTGCATCTGTTATTTTTAGCCATACGGTGTCTATTCCTATTTCAGAACAATCCCAACTAGATTTATTTACTGTTAACGTGTAACTACAATTATCACTTGAACCACCGTCTATTTGATTGGCGGTTATACTCGCTTGTCCTAAAGCACCTAAGCTTACGGTCAAGTTTTGTGCAATAGCCGTAGGTAAGAACACATCTTCTACCGTTATTACTGCACTAGCAGTATCAACGTTGCCATTCGCATCTGTCGCGATTAAATAAACAGTATTATCCCCAATGTTTGAGCAATCAAAACTAGATTTACTCAACGTAAAATTCGCTATACCACAATTATCCGATGACCCATTATTTACCTGTGCCGTTGATACACTTCCGTTTCCAGTTGCGTCTAAGCTTAATGTCAGATTTTGTGCAATGACCGTTGGTTTGATTAAATCCTGCACAGTAATTATTGCACTCGCAGAATCTACATTGCCGTTGGCATCTGTTGCAATTAAGTAAACGGTATTATTACCAATATTTGAGCAATCAAAACTAGATTTACTCAGCGTAAGAGTGGCAATACCACAATTATCTGAAGATCCATTATCTACCTGTGCTATTGTGATACTTCCGTTTCCAGTTGCATCTAAGCTTATGGTAACGTTGTGCGTGATTAAAGTTGGCTTTATCACATCTAGTATGGTGACCGTTGCACTAGCAGCATTGACATTTCCTGCGGCATCAGTTGCAATTAACCAAATAGTATTTGATCCTATATCTGCACAAGTAAAGTTAGTCTTCGTCAATTGGTAGTTCACCGTACAATTCCCTGAGGATCCATTGTTTACTTGCGATGCATTAATGGTGGCCGTACCTGTTGAACCAAGATTAACAGTTATATTTTGAGTAATTAAAACCGTCTTGGTGGTATCCTGAACTGTAATTATGGCACTAGCCGAATCAACATTTCCAAAGCCATCCTCTACGATTAAGTACACCGTATTGGTCCCAAGATTAGAACAATCAAAAGTGGTTTTGCTTAATGTAATTGAGGCAATTGTACAATTGTCCGTAGAGCCATTATCCACCTGAGAAGCAGACACAGAAGCTACTCCAGAAGAATTAAGATTAAGAGTTAAGTTTTGTGTAGATACAGATGGTTTAATAACATCTTGGATTGTAACTATCGAGATAGCAGAGTCCTTATTACCATCAACATCAGTAACAATTAAATACACATTATTGGGACCAACATTTGAACAATTAAAACTAGACTTACTCAATGAAAACGATGCAACGCTACAATTATCTGTAGAACCACTATCTATTTGTGTAGGAGTAATACTAGCTTGACCCGTGGAATTTAGACTTACTAAAAGATTTTTCGCCATCACCGTAGGTTTTATCAAATCCCTAACGGTAACCACTGCGCTTGCACTGCCAACATTTCCATATCCATCTATCGCAAGTAGGTATATCGTGTTAGCTCCTAAATTTGAACAATCAAAAGTAGATTTACTCAATGATAGTGAGGCAATATTGCAATTATCCGAAGAACCATTATTTATTTGAGAAGCAATAATACTAGCTGTTCCTGCAGCATTTAAGCTAACAGTAATGTTTTTAGTAATTACTATCGGATTTATCTTGTCTTCTATTTTTAAATCTAGGCTTACGATACTATCGCAACCAGCAGCATTCACAAATGTGTCTTTAGCTGTGTTATTGTCAGCAGTGTAAGTTACACCATTAGTCCAAGTATAGGCCGTGCAAGATGATATATTATCTGTTGAGAATGTAACCGTGCAATTAGTTGAAGATACACCTCCATATGCCGAGAGCGTTCCCGCTAAACAAAGCACTAACGCTGACCAAATATTTCGTTTTTTCATTTTTGTTTGTTCGTTTGGTTTAAAGACTAAATAGAATTCCTATAGTGCTACTCATCATGATATCTACACCTTTATTTTTGTATCCATCAACAGCGTCTGAATAATTAATAATAAAATTAGGTGCTGCCGTAAAGTTTATTTTTGAGTTTATGTGCAATAAGCAACCAAGAGAAAATGTATTAGAAAATGTATTTCCTGACGTTTTACTAAACAGGCCTTGATCTTTAACAAAGTATCTACCTGCATTATAATTTGTAAGTCCTACACCTACCTCTGCAAATGGCCTTACATAAAACCCATCATAGTCCTTAGCTGGTTTAAGATATTGGCGTTGCATTTTTTTCGGCATTAAATATTGTCTAAAACTGGCATTTACTAAATTAAGCTTAGTGGACGAATATTGATTGTCTTGCTGGGCTGTCATTGTACCGTTCGTATAAGAAACCAGCAAACTTTGATTTTTATTGATGGACAATTCTGCTGTGACACCATAACCTAAATCAAACTGTGTATTTCTACCGTTTAATCCCTTTAGGTCAATATCAGCTACTGAATATCTCGTTGTTATTGACTTTGACTTAAGAAGCATCGGACCTTCATTTAAATCATAAAGATGACTTATGCCAAAACCTAGTGACAATGCTCTCTTTTGAGCTTGGGCTGAAAGAAAGAAAAAGCAAACAGAAAAAAGGATAAGATTTCTAAGTTGGAATATTTGCATAATTTTTGATTTGTTTTTTTTAACATTCTGAATTATTTAAAAATATTTACGAATGCCTTTTGCAAAGTAAACTTTTTTTTTCAGCTCCAACAAATTCCTTTTTTTTGCCATTACACCTGCTTTAGGACCCAATAACCTAGGTTATAACTGGAAGCGACTATCACAAAAGCTTTAAATGGCAACAAGCAAAAAAAATCCAGTCATAAATGACTGGATTTTTATCGAAACTTTAACGTGCTTCGTTTAGATTAAAATGAAGGAGTAAATTCCTAACAGCGTGTTGTTATCAAATATTTCCACATCGTATTCTCCTTTGGCATATTTACCTTGTTGATGGTAATAAAGACTCACTGCTTTCTCAGTGCCATCGTACATTATTGATTCTACTATAGTGCTCACCTTGTCAGAATCCATCAAATCATTTGTTTCTTCACTTAGTACGGCGCCACTTGGAGTTATTATTCTTACTCTAATATTTCTCACCTCTTCTTTCGCATATTCTGAAATGAGTACTTTAAAGAATACTTTAATTTGCTCAACTTTGGATGCATGATCTTCAACTGCTACTTTACCATTTCTTGTTCTTATGGGCTCCACATTCAAATTGCCAATCTTAAAACTTCCCGTTCCCTTAAGTTTTTTTGATAATGAATCATTTACAATTACGAGACGATCATTGTCTACTTTTAACGTAGATACTAGGTCAGAATATTCAGCTGATTTTGATTTTGCAATCTCATATTCTTTTTGCAAGCCTTCAATTTGACTCATGTAAGAGTTGTTGCTTTGAGTTAATCTAGCTATTTCTCGTTTTGCTTCCAAAAGATTTTTTGGTTCAGCTCCAGAAGCAATACCACCTTTCTCTTCGCCAGTGATTAAATTTTTGATTCGCGTATATGCAGCATCTAACGATACCTTCTTAGCTTCGAGTTGAGATCTCAACTCACTATTTAAGTTGCCTTGATTAGCAAGTTCAGTCATGCGTGCATCCAACTCCTGCTTTGCTATATCTAACGCATTTCTCAATGAATCCGCATTTAAGTTTAGCACTTCATAAGCTAACGAAAGTTCATCATTTTGACTCTGAATTTTTTTAGCATTTTCTGTATACTTTAAAAATAGGTACCCACTAAAAGCAAGTGACCCTAAGAATAAAAATATAAATATAAATAAAGATCCCTTTTTAGATTTGTTTTCTTCTTTTGGTAACGATTCTGTTTCTTCCATAAGTTTTAATGGTTTTATTTTGACAAAAGTAAAGATTTTTTTAACAATATTAAAACATTAGAAATAAGCATTTTATGTATTAGATGTATGCTCATCATCATCAAAACAAAGTTAAAATTGATTAGCCAAACTAATTTATAACGCTTTCTGACAGTATTTCTCTGTTCAGATTCAAAATGTTCAACATAGTTTAAGAAGGATTGTACACCGGGGCTAATTGTCTTTTAGCATATCCAAAGCAACATCTACTATCATGTCTTCTTGCCCGCCTACCATTTTACGCTTGCCCAATTCTTTTAGTATATCGGCTGTATTCAGTCCGTATTTTTGTGCAGCACGCTCGCTGTGAAGTAAAAAACTAGAATATACTCCTGCATAACCCAAGCTAAGTGTTTCTCTATCCACACGAACTGGACGATCTTGTAATGGACGAATAACATCATCTGCCAAATCCATCAATTGATATAAATCTGAATTATGCTCTACGCCCATTCTATTGAGTACTGCAACTAATACTTCCAACGGACAATTACCTGCCCCTGCTCCCATTCCAGCAAGTGATGCGTCGAGCCTAGTGGCACCGTGTTGCTTAGCAACTATGGTATTGGCTACTCCCAAGCTTAGGTTGTGATGACAATGAATACCAACTTCGGTCTTACTATCTAGCACATCTTTAAAAGCCTTCATTCTATCAGCTACATCATCCATAAGCAAGGCCCCTGCACTATCTGTAACATACACACAGTCTGCTCCATAACTTTCCATTAGTTTGGCTTGCTGAGCAAGTTTTACGGGCTCATTCATGTGTGCCATCATCAAAAACCCACCTACATCCATTCCTAGGTTTTTGGCGGCTTCTATATGCTGTTTACTGACATCGGCTTCTGTACAGTGGGTTGCAATACGAACTGATTTTACCCCTAGTGCATGTGCTTTTTTTAGGTCTTCAATAGTCCCAATGCCGGGTAAAAGTAAGGTAGTAAGAATGGCATGGTTTAACTCCTCAGCTACACCTTCCAACCACTCCCAGTCGGTATGTGCTCCAAATCCGTAATTAAAACTCCCACCGCTTAAGCCATCTCCATGGGCTATTTCTATCGCATCTACTCCTGCTCTGTCGAGCGATATGGCAAGCTCTTTCAGTTGTTTTTTATCGTATTGATGACGTATGGCGTGCATGCCATCTCTTAGGGTTACGTCTTGTATGTAAATTTTATGCATAAAATCTTAACTATTTGAACTTCCTATTATTTCGCCACACCTACTATTTTCTCTCCCACCGCTAATGCTGCGCTGGTCATAATATCTAAATTTCCTGCGTAGGCTGGTAAGTAATGGCCTGCGCCAATAACTTGCAGTAACACTGTTGTTTTAAGTCCACTTTTAAGACCTACTCCTTCAATAAACACCGGTTTATCCTCGGGTATATCATCAAATTGTACCTCTTGATGAAGGGTGTAACCGGGTACATATTTTTGTACTTCTGCTACCATTTCGTGTATGCTTTTTCTAATCATTTCTCTATCTGCCTGCTCGCTAAGCGTAAATACCGTATCACGCATAACCAAAGGTGGTTCTGCCGGGTTCAAAATAATGATCGCTTTCCCTTTGGTGGCGCCTCCTACTTTTTCTATGGCTTCTGACGTTGTTTCTGTAAACTCGTCAATATTGGCGCGTGTACCAGGTCCTGCAGATTTACTCGCAATACTCGCTACAATTTCTCCATAATGCACTTTTGCCACTCTACTCACCGCTGCTACAATAGGAATTGTGGCTTGACCACCGCAGGTAACCATATTAAAGTTTAAACCTGAATCTAGGTTCACAGCCAAGTTTAGTTTTTTACTCAGATCAGCATCAAACGATACAGCAGGCACCACATATGGTCCTATCGCCGCTGGAGTCAGATCTACTACTTTCTTATTCGGGAAAGCCTTTATCTTGTCAAAATTATAGAGATGCGCCTTCGCACTTGTCGCATCAAAAATTACTTCAATGTCATTCCATATCGGCATTTCTAGTAAGCCGTCAATCCCCGTGCTGCAAATTTCCACGCCCATTCGTTTGGCACGCGCTAAACCGTCAGATTCGGCATCAATTCCAACAAAACAAGCCATTTCGAGCACTTTGGATGTACGCATTATCTTAATCATTAGGTCTGTCCCAATGTTGCCGCTACCTATTATTGCTACTTTTTTCAACGTTAAAACTCTTAAATTATCTCTAATCTTACTTCTCCTAATCCTTCCACACTTGCCACAAATTCATCTCCTTTTTCAATAACCACCATCGGCCCTAACGCTCCTGACAACAAGATGTCTCCTTTTTTTAACGGATTGCCCTGTTCTACCATTTTTTGCGCTAACCATAAGGCAGCATTAAGCGGATTGTCCATACATGCTTTCCCACTTCCTTGTGATGCTATTGTCCCATTTTTGGTCAATGACATCTGGCAATTTACCAAATCAATATCATCCAAACTTACCTTAGACGTCCCTAAAATGTAGTGGCTTGCACTCGCATTGTCTGCAATGGTGTCTGTAATTTTAATGTTCCAATCGGCCACTCTACTCCCCACTATTTCTATGCTTACCGTAGCATATTCTATGGCATCTATAAGATCACTGATATTGATGTCGCCATCCAAATCTTCTGCCATCACAAATGCTATTTCTGCTTCTGCTTTGGGCTGCACCAATTCCGAAAAAGCCAATTGATGGTTCTTAACCTCCATGGTGTTAAATAAAATACCATAATCGGGTTGATTTACTCCTAATTGTTCTTGAACTGCAAAGGAGGTTAAGCCTATTTTTTTGCCTGTTACGACTTCGCCATTTGCTTTTCTGCGATTTATATTTATTTCTTGTACCGCATATGCCGCATTTAAATCTTCTGTACCAATCAATTCTCTAACCGGAGGTATGGTACTTTTTTGATTGTGCGCTTCCCACAACAGTCCCGCAGCTTCTTGTATTTCTTTGTTCATTTCTTATGATTAATAAAAATGGCCGAAAGAGTTCTTTCAGCCATTCAGATACATTATATTTTTTTATTGTTTTTCAATTATAGCGTGCCTCTTAACTCTTGCTCACGTTCTATGGCTTCAAAAAGAGCTTGGAAATTTCCTTTACCGAATGAAGTGGCTCCTTTGCGCTGTATTATCTCAAAAAACATCGTTGGACGAGGCTCTATTGGTTTAGTAAATATTTGAAGCAAATACCCTTCGTCATCTCTATCTACAAGAATACCTAGTTCTCTTAACGGTGCTATGTCTTCGTCTATATGCCCCACTCTATCCAATACCACATCATAGTAGGTGTCTGGTACGCGCAAAAATTCAATCCCGCGTGAGATTAATTCTCTCACTGTGCCGATAATATCATCCGTAGCTACGGCAATGTGCTGAACGCCAGGGCCTTCATAAAAATCTAAATACTCTTCAATTTGCGATTTCTTTTTACCGTCCGCTGGCTCATTGATAGGGAATTTAATTCTACCATTTCCATTACTCATCACCTTACTCATTAAAGCTGTGTATTCGGTAGAAATATCTTTATCGTCAAAGGAAACTATTTGAGCAAAACCAAGTACGTCTCTATAAAAATTGCACCAGGTCATCATTTCACCTAATTCTACGTTACCTACCATGTGGTCTACATATTGTAACCCGACGTGAGTAGGATGATACGAAGATTTCCAGGCTCGAAATCCTGGTAAGAAAACCCCACTGTATTCACTTCTTTCAACAAAAATATGAACTGTTTCGCCATAGGTGTAAATACCCGAGCGAACTACTTTACCGTGTTCATCTTCTTCCGTTACAGGAGCCATATAGTGTTTTGCACCTCGTTTTATAGCCTCGTTATACGCATTGGTTGCATTAGGAACCCATAGCGCAACGACCTTTACCCCGTCTCCGTGAGCTTCAATGTGCTTACCTATTTCTGTTCCACTTTTTAACGGTGAGGTTAACACCAGCTTAATTTTATCTTGCACCACGACATAACTTTCTCTGTCGGTTAAACCGGTTTCAAGACCTACATACGCTAAATCTTGAAAACCAAAAGCCGTCTTGTAAAAGTGAGCAGCTTGTTTACTATTACTTACATAAAGCTCAATATAGTCTGTCCCTAAAAGAGGCATAAAATCTTGCGCTTCATCGTATATTTTAGGAAGATCGAAGGTATTTGTATTCATTTTTTTGATTCTAAAGATGTTGCAAATCTACATTTTTTAATACATGCTGTGCTGAGCTATATCAACTTATGAAATGCTTTTTAACGGCAAGCGCTACTCCGTGCTCCTTGTTAGAAGCCGTAATATAATTGGCTAAGGCCAAAACTTCTTCTTTGGCATTGCCCACTGCTACTCCCATTCCCACGGCTTCCAGCATTTCCATATCGTTATAATTATCTCCAAAGGCGATGATATGCTCCCAATCTAGGTCTTTGTATTTATGCGCTAAGAGGGTTGCAATAGCTGACTTTTTAGAAATCTTTTTGCTCGCAATTTCTAAGTATGTATCCTTAGACTTATAGACATGTAAATCATCATTCAAATCTTCTATTAAACCAGCATATAAAACAGCTATTTCCTCCGCCGGACCCATGCACATTACTTTGTGAGCACCTTTATTTGTCTTTGCGTAATTGGATAAGGTATCTTCTAGAGACTGTACAACAGGAACTACCTTGGTGTTGTTAGCTTCCCTGTTTGCCCAATAATCCATAGCAGGCACAAACCACTCATCGTGGTGGTAAATACTAATATGAATCTCTGTGTTTTTGCTAAGCTCCACAATTTTTCTTACATCGTTTAAACTAACTTCTGTGCTGCTTAGGACTTGGTCTCCGTCTAGCACTAAGCCGCCATTATACGCAATCATGGGTAAATCTAAAATATCTACTTCTGCTTGTAAATGCCTCATAGCCATTGGCATACGAGACGATGCTAAGATAATTTCACAGGTATCTTTTATTCGTTTAAACTCTGCAATGGTTTCCGCAGCTAGTTCTCTTTCGGCATTGAGCAGTGTACCGTCTATATCAGTACACAACAGTTTATAAGACATGGTGCAAGGTTAAGAAATTTAGATTAGAGACAGATAGCATTGTGGGTAATGTGGTGAATGCTTGATTTGTGTAACTTTGTCGAGTACTAAATTTTATTTTTATGAAACTAAAAAACTACGCCGAAGGAAGTTGGGTAGAACACAAAGGCTATGGATTTGAACAATACAACGCCATAACTGGAGATCTTATCAGTACTGCCAGCAGTGAAGGATTAGATTATGAGGCCATGACAGACTATGCACGCAGAATAGGCGGCAAAGCACTTCGGTCTATGACTTTTTATGAGCGTGGTTTTATGCTTAAAAAATTAGCCTTACACTTAGATAGTCTTAAAAAGAAGTACTACCAGATTAGCTACCTTTCTGGGGCTACCAAAAGCGATAGTTGGGTAGATATAGACGGTGGAATTGGGACCCTTTTTACCTATGCAAGTCTTCGACGTCAACTAGGTAATCAACGGTTTTACGTAGATGGAGATACCGCCAAAATAAGTAAGAATAACACTTTTGTGGGCCAGCATATTATGAGCCCCAAGCAAGGTGTAGTGGTTCATATAAATGCATTTAACTTCCCCATATGGGGTATGCTCGAAAAGCTAAGTGCCAACCTGATAGCCGGCGTTCCAGCTATTGTAAAACCTTCTGAAATTACTTCGTACCTAACACAAGCCATGGTAGAAGACATTATAGCGAGTGGCATAGTACCCGAAGGCGCAATCCAACTAGACTGCGGCAAAGGACATGGAATTCTCGACACATTGGGATCACAAGATTTAGTTACGTTTACCGGTTCAGCTACAACAGGTAGAATGTTAAAAAGCTTACCTCATATCATTGAAAATTCCATTCCATTTAACATGGAAGCCGATAGTTTGAACGCAGCCATTCTTGGGGAAGATTCTGCTCCAGGCACCGCAAACTTTGATATTTTTATTAAAGAAGTGCGTCGGGAAATGACCACCAAAGCGGGTCAAAAATGTACTGCTATTCGCCGAATAATGGTTCCTGAAAACTACTTGGAAGATGTGCAAATTGCACTCGGAAAAAGTTTAGCGCAAACAACCATTGGTGACCCTGCTAATGAAAAAGTTCGCATGGGCGCTATTGTCAATAAATCTCAAGTAGACGTTGTACGGAACCGTGTTTTAGAAATGTCCCAAAAAACACCCATTGTATTTGGTGACTTAGATAAATTTGAAGTAATAGGTGCAGATGCCAACAAAGGATTTTTCCTGCCACCTATTCTTATGCTAAATGAAAACCCACTTATCAATACAGACAGTCATGATATTGAATGCTTTGGGCCTGTAAGTACACTTATGCCTTACAATGGTATTGAAGAAGCGATTACCTTGGCTAAAATGGGAAAAGGTTCTTTGGTAAGTACTATTGCTACTTCCGATGTACATATAGCCACCGAATATGCGATAGAGGCCGCTTCTTATCACGGAAGGATTTTAATATTGAACGAAGCATCGGCACCAGAAAGCACCGGTCACGGATCTCCGATGCCACAGCTTATGCACGGTGGCCCCGGAAGAGCTGGAGGAGGAGAAGAGCTAGGCGGAATAGGCAGTGTAAAGCACTATTTACAACGAACCGCTTTACAAGGACACCCAAGTATGCTTACCGAAATAACCCAACGCTATCAGTATGGTGGCGTTTATAAAGAAAAAGATGTACATCCGTTCCGTAAGTATTTTGAAGACCTAGAAATTGGAGATACAGTAATCACAGCTAAGCACACTGTTACCGTGGCAGACATCGTAAACTTTGCCAATGTGAGTGGAGATAATTTTTACGCGCACATGGATGAAACCTCTCTTGAAGGAACCACTTTTGAAGGTCGTGTGGCTCATGGTTATTTTGTACTAAGCAAAGCTGCAGGACTTTTTGTGGACGCTAAAAAAGGCCCTGTTCTTTTAAACTATGGACTAGATGAATGCCGATTTACCAAGCCCGTTTATCCAGGAGCAACTATAGGTGTGCGTTTCACTGTGAAAGAAAAAGTAAACCAAGAAAAAAAATCGGAAGATGATGTTGCAAAAGGAATTGTGAAATTCTTAGTAGACGTTTATGACGAAACCGGAGACACGGTAGCCTTGGCAACTATTCTTACCATGGTAAAAAAACGTAACCAAGAGGATGAGCTCTAAAAACGTATAATGAACTTAGTTGAGTTAGCCACTTTTATGTATCCCCACGAGGCACATCTAGCCAAGGGGAAGTTAGATGCACATGGCATTGAAAGTATTATACTGGATGAGCTAACCATACAAACCAATAATTTTTACTCAAACGCTTTAGGCGGCGTGAAACTTCATGTACTTGCGGAAGATTTGGTTAAGGCAAAAGAAATTTTAGCGTTGGATTATTCTGCCGAACAAGATGCAGATCAAATTACAGAAACTACATCGGAAACCAACGCATTTCAATGCCCAAATTGCAACTCATGGAATGTAGGAGAACCAAGGCTCAAAGGTCCATTTGCATTACTTTCAACGCTTCTTTTAGGATTTCCCTTCCCGCTGGTATCCAAGCAATCTTGGTGTTTTGACTGTCACACAGCATTTAAGGTGAAGTAAGAGCGGAAGATCATCGTTTACCAAAAATAAACGTAGTGTCTACACCCAATTACCTGAATGTATCCTTTAGCAACTACACGTTAAACGCTTCAGCTACGATAGTCTCTTGCTCTTTTTTGTGCACAGATGCATATCCAGTAGCTGGACTTGCACTGCTTTTTCGGGTGATTT
>Ga0208897_1000359_pt1 | contig 21123 bp, 19 predicted proteins | sample ColrivemetaGS697_FD_187594 | JGI IMG/M metagenome (GOLD analysis project Ga0208897, IMG submission 187594) | Estuarine microbial communities from the Columbia River estuary, USA - metaG S.697 (SPAdes) (version 2) | ecosystem: Environmental > Aquatic > Marine > Intertidal zone > Estuary | place...
GAATAACCTCAAAGCCACGTCTGGCCTGCCTCCGACCAATGAGAGGTGAGAACCTCCTCGTATATGGTTGAACCTTTAGAGCGTTCTACTCCACGGTGATACATTAATCTTATGGGATGAGTTTTGTAACCGGAGAAAACAATTTGTAAAATATTTTTGTCATTATATCAAAAGTAATTTACATTTGTAAAAAATATTTGACACATGAATTACCTATTCAACAACAAGTGGAAAAGAATATCAGGGTGGATATTCTATCTAACAATTCCAGTAGGAATGTATCTTCTCTTCACCGATAGTTTTGAAGGTTTGTTGAAAATACAAGTGTTTTCTCTTTTAAATTTCAGATGGATTGAAAATGGGTTTGTAGACGAGATTTTAACTTTTGTTATAATTATTTCAGGAATCATTCATTCCTTCTGTAAAGAAAAGATTGAAGATGAACTCATCTCGAAGATTAGAATAGATAGTCTGGTATTGTCGTTATATATCAACTACGGAGTACTGGTTCTCTTCAATTTCTTTGTTTACGAACTCAATTACATTTATGTAATGATATTTCACCTATTCACAATTCTAATACTATTCAATCTTTTTTTTAGATATAAACTCAACATTCACTATAAGTCTTAACCCATGAAGAATAATATTAGAATGTATAGAGGAAAATTCAAACTTACCCAAGAAGACTTATCCAATAAACTAGGTGTTTCAAGACAAACAATCAATTCCATCGAGAATAACAAATACTTCCCTTCTTTGGAATTAGGATTAAAACTTTCCCAAATATTTGAATGTACGGTTGATGACCTCTTCAGTTTAGAATAAATTGATAACCTCGATAGTTGGTTGAGAAACCTTTACTATATCCTCTCTAGTAACTCTCTCCTCTCGAATCTTACCTTTCTCATAGATTCCAAAGACAATCACATTGGTGAATGGTCTTCCCATTGGAGATAACAATCCTTCCTCATTGAGTATTTTGGAGATTTTTCTATAACCGATAGGGGTTACACTTTTCTCCTTATATCCACAAATACGTTTGAACAAATACTCTTGATATTCAGAGTAATTTGAATCCCAAAGTTTGGTAGTAATAATTGATACAGAGAAACTTACAACAACTCCACAGGGGTTACAAATTCCGTCCCATAATGTTACTCCACCGTGACCGACTTGGCCAAATTTCGAGGCTGATCCACATTGCATCCGCGTAAAACGGCCACGTGGTAACTCAATAACTGCAAGGGGACAGTGGTCAATAGTGGGCTCAAGCAGTCCAGAGTGTCGGGAATTTCAATCACCGAATCCGACAAGGCTTTAATCTCCTTCTCACTTTCCCCTGTGATAGACAGCACACGGCCTTTGCGGGCCTTGACCTCTTGGACGTTCGACACGAGCTTTTCATACATGTCGCCTTTGGGCGCCACGATGACAATAGGCATTTGCTCGTCAATCAAGGCAATGGGGCCGTGCTTCATCTCGGCAGCAGGATAGCCCTCGGCATGGATGTAGCTGATCTCCTTGAGTTTGAGCGCGCCTTCTAGGGCAACAGGAAAGTTGTAGCCGCGGCCCAAAAAGAGGGCATTGGTCGACTCCACCATGTCCGCGGAGAGGGTTTTGATGCGCTCGTTCAAATCCAACATGGATTCGATTTTAGCTGGAATGCGGGCCAACTCTTGGGCGATTTCCCCCGCGCGTTCTCCGGATAGATGCCCCTTGGCTTGACCCAAATACATCGCGATCAAGGTTAAAACGGTCACTTGGGCGGTAAATGCCTTGGTGGAAGCAACCCCAATTTCCGGACCAGCGTGGGTGTAGGCCCCGGCGTGGGTTTCGCGCGCGATGGACGAACCGACCACGTTGCACACCCCAAAAACGGTGGCGCCCGCCGCCTTGGCCATCTTAATCGCGGCTAGGGTATCCGCTGTTTCGCCAGATTGCGATATGGCAATGACCACATCCTTTGGGCCAATCACTGGATTGCGATAGCGGAATTCCGACGCATACTCTACCTCTACAGGGATACGCGCTAGATCTTCCAAGAGGTACTCTCCCACCAGCCCGGCGTGCCACGAAGTGCCACATCCGATGATGAGAATGCGCTGGGCCTCGAGCAAGGCATCGCTGATGCTGTCCAAACCGGCCATTTTGACTGCGCCTGTTTGCATGTCAAGGCGACCGCGCACCGTATCCCGAATGCTCTTGGGCTGCTCAAAAATCTCCTTGAGCATAAAGTGTTCGTATCCACCCTTTTCAATGCTGTCCAAGTCCAGTTTAAGCTGGTGGATCACCGCATCGACAGGGAGGTCAGAAGCAATTTGGCGCACGGCCACCCCCTTTCGGGAGACCACTGCCATTTCGCCATCTTCCAAATAAATGACTTTCTTCGTGCTATCCAAGAAAGGCGTAGCATCGGAACCTACAAAGTATTCGTTGTTGCCCAATCCGAGGACCAAGGGCGAACCCAAGCGTGCCACCACCATGTGGCCCGGTTCGTCCAGAGACATCACGGCAATCGCATACGCCCCGATAACCTCGTTGAGGGCCAATCGCACCGCTTGGTCTAGTTCAACCTCTTCCTGATCTTGGATATACTCAATAAAGTTGACCAAAACCTCTGTATCCGTGTCGCTATGGAAAATATAGCCGGCTTTGGTCAACAATTCTTTAAGGGCCGCAAAGTTTTCGATGATGCCATTGTGCACCATCACCAACCGTCCAGAATTGGAAGCATGAGGATGCGAATTGGGATTGTTGGGTTCGCCATGGGTCGCCCAACGCGTGTGGCCGATGCCCATGGTTGCCGTGGGCGCCGAGCCCACAATGGCTTCCAGGTCTGCCACTTTGCCTTTGCATTTGAACACATCCAAATGCCCGTTAAAGAGCGCTACCCCAGCCGAATCGTAGCCGCGGTATTCTAAACGTTTAAGTCCTTGAATGAGAATGGGGTACGCTTCACGTGTACCGAGATAGCCGACAATGCCGCACATAAGCCGTTCAATAAAGTGCTAAACGGGTGAGGTTTAGCGAGGTTTGGTTACGTACAAATCTAAGCGAATCGGATCAAATGGATCCAAATTGCCATTCAGGACCGCTCGAGCTGCTGACGAAGACATCCTGTCCGGAACCAGTAGAATCTTGGCTTCCGCCGAATCTTTACCATTGAGCCACTGCTGGACAAACTTGGTGATTTCCAGTGTGTAAGCGCGATCACGGAGGACAGAACTCACTACCAATTCGCCACCAGGATTCCCGTTGAGGTATTCGGTGAGAAGACGGCGGTCATTTCCATCGATTAATAACGCGTTTAATTTGACCGGGGTCGCGTAGGTCAAAGCGGAGCCTTCCCGGACAGGAATGCGCAATTCCGCATAGTTCACGAAGTAATTGGAATCTCGAATCGCGGGGAGCCCTACGAGGTCAACCACCGTAACTGCACCACCCATGCCCTGCATATAGGTCGTTAATTCCCCGACGAGGGTATCTTGACTCCCTAGGTCAAAATCTGCTTGACTCTTGTCAAAGCTGAATGAATTCGCTGAGTTGACGACATTCCATGCGAGCAAATCGTAGACCCCATAGCCAGGTCCGACCGTGTCAGCGCGTAGGCTGTCATTGGTAAAGAAAAAGCGAATCCGCATGTCTTGGTCGCTCGGAGAAAACTGGTAGATGGCTTGGTTTCCCGCATGGCCCTCAACGTACAGGCCGCGGAAATACTCCAAAAATGCCGTATTGCTCTGAAAATCCTCCGAAGTCGTATCCTTCGCCGCATCGACAATGTGGCTTTGGAAGAATGCACGGTTTAGCCGTAAACCTAGGACTTCATTGGGTGCGGCCATGCCCGAAACGCGCCGTTTCCGGCTTGGCTGGGGCTGAATCACCGTGTCGGCCAAAACAGTCGATCCCGTAAAGACAGAATGTCCATAGAAAATGCTATCCGCGCTGAGATGCTGATCTAAATGACTGACTTTCAATCCAAAAGAAGCAGAGGTGTCCCCATAAAACCCTACGAAGGGCAGGTACATAAATACGGAATCTACCGTAGCATTGACTCCAAAATCAGGGCCTATGGTGCTCAGAATTACCTGGGTCGCAAAATGGGCAGAGGCCTTCCCAAAAACGGGGTCCTCATACGATCCCAGCATAAGGAAAGAGGGTCTCATCGTGATGAGGGAGTCGAAGGGCTCCGTGTAACTCACCACATCAACACCCTTCAATTTTCCAATCTTCAAGGCGTTTTGATCGACAAAGTCTAGGCCTATTTCGCCTGTATTTCGCTCACATGAAACGAGAGCAAGAAGGGCCAAGCCCACAGCGATGCAAGGTGTACGCATAGGGGGTTAGGCAAAAAGAGACTCGTAGAAGGCTTCCAATGAACCGGGGTCGGTCAAATAAGCGGACCCATCATGCACCGGAACGCCCGCCGCCTTGGCTGCCTCCACTTGGGAAACCGGAACATCTGGGGTCATTTGAAGTACCGCGTCGACATGGGCTACAGCCCCTGCAAAAAGGTTATCCGCCGTGGGGTTTTTGAATGCTTCCATAGAAGCTACTCCGTCAAACTCCATGCCGCGTGGCAATCCGTCATCGAGACTTCCCTCGAAACCATCGCCGAATAGGCTGTAAACCAACTTCGTGTCCTTAAAATGGGGGTCATCGCCGTTGAACTGGCGGATATACGACGGCATCGGCGTGCTCATCCAGCCCATAAAGTGGACCACATCGGGCTGCCAACCTAGTTTTTTAATCGTTTCAATGACGCTCTTGGAGAAGAACAAACTGCGCTCTCCGTTGTCGGCATAGAAGGCGTTATCCTTGTCCACCCACGTGCCTTTGCGCTTGAAGTAGTCTTCGTTGTCAATGAAATACACCTGAATGCGTGCACCCGGGACAGACGCCACTTTGATGATCAATGGCTGATCTAAATCATTGATAACCACATTTATACCACTCAACCGAATCACTTCATGCAATTGGTGCCGGCGCTCGTTGATGGCCCCAAAGCGTGGCATAAAGACGCGAATCTCATTGCCTTGCTCGTTCATTTTCTTGGGGAATGCCAAACTTGCCTTGGATAGCGTGCTATCTGGGAAGTAGGGTTTAATCTCGTGTGAGATGTAGAGGATGCGTCGTTTCGCCATTGCGGCAAAGGTACGAAAATTTGCCTCGAGCGCTCATTTTCCGGCATTCTAGCGGTAGTTTTAGCCCCGCTTTATGGATATTTTACGGCTTTCTTCTCACTCCGACTGGATTACTGCCCGCGAAAGCCTTTCTTCAGGGTTGCGCATCGGCTTTGTTCCAACGATGGGGGCCCTGCATGCGGGCCATTTGGCCCTGGTGGAACAGGCGCGTCAAACCTGCGACCTCGTCGTGGCCAGCATATTCGTCAACCCCACCCAATTCAACAATCCAGAGGACTTTGCAGCCTATCCCTTAGACTTGGAAAACGACCTTCGGGCCTTGGATTCAGTGGGATGCTATGCCGCCTATTGTCCCCAGGTTGCGGAGATCTATCCAGATGGAGCCACAGCGCGCACAATGGACCTCGGCGGACTGGATAGTGTCCTGGAAGGCGCCCTGCGTCCCGGCCACTTTCAGGGGGTGGCCACCGTAGTGGACCGATTGTTTGATTTGATCCAGCCGGATGTGGCCTTTTTTGGCCAAAAAGATTACCAGCAAGTCAAAGTGATTGAGCGGGTGGCGGCCCTCCGCGGAGGCCTACCCCACATCGTCGCCTGCCCCATCGTTCGGGAACCCCACGGTCTCGCTATGTCTTCCCGAAACCGCCGATTGAGTTCCGCCCAGCGCGAGGCAGGCGCGGCAATTTTCCAAGCCCTGCGCTTTGCCGAAGCCGAATTGCAGGCATTTCCCGTTCCCCCGAGAGCCTTGAAGCTCGAAATGCGTCGCATCATCCAAGAGTCAGGCGTCTTGCAGGTCGAATCCATCGATTTTGCCCTGGCGCATAGCCTGACGCCGATCACGGATGGCGAGGCCTACCTCGACCGCTATCCAGAGCCGGTTCAAGCCTTTGTCTCGGCGTATGCAGGTGACGTGCGCCTGATTGATACCCACCGAATTGTCTCGGAAGGGTATGTGCCCGACACGGAAGTCTGACCCCTCGGATCTCGGCTATTCCGCCTGAACTTCTCCCACATTCTCGGGTTAAACGGAACTGGGAAACCTGGGGCACATCCCCTACTTTTGCGCCGCCATGACGATTGAAGTACTCTATAGCAAAATCCACCGCGTTCGGGTCACCGGCGCAGATCTGAATTACATTGGCTCGATCACCATCGATCGCAACCTCGCCACAGCGGCCCATTTGGTCGAAGGACAGAAGGTGAGCATCGTTAACATCAATAATGGCGAACGCTTGGATACCTATGTCATCTATGGGGCACCCGACAGTGGAGAAATCACGTTGAACGGTCCCGCGGCGCGGAAAGTGCAAAAAGATGACCTCATTATCATCATTTCCTACGCGGCGATGACCGTGGAGGAGGCAAAGTCCTACCAGCCCGTCGTACTTTTCCCCGACGAATCAACCAACCGACTCAACTAACCTCTCTATGGCAAAAATTGCTCTCCCCGGATGGCTTCGAACGACGGGGTTTGCCCTTTTCGCCGTGGGCTTGCTCTACTTCGCGTTTGATGGCGTGGATCTTCAAACGGTCTGGACGTCGGCCCAAGAAGCCCATTGGGGTTGGATTGGTCTGAGTGTGGCCCTAGGCTATATCGCCATACTCAGTCGAGGACAGCGTTGGACCTATGTGCTGAAACACTTGGGTTATTCCACGAGCATGTGGCGTGCCGTCCATGCCACGGGCATCGGATACCTCGTAAACATGGCCATTCCCCGGGCCGGGGAGGTCGCCCGCGCCACGGCGCTCCATCGCGCCGAAAAGATTCCCGTGAATGTCCTTATCGGAACCATCGTGATTGAACGAACCATCGATTTGGTGATGATGGCGGGGCTCTTGGGCTTGGCCTTCTTGGGTGCCTCGGAAGAGCTGAGTGCCCTGATCGACATCACGCAACAGAATGCCGATGGCAGCCCCAAAGAAGCGGGATTCCCCTGGGGTCCGATTATCGGCTACCTCCTCCTTGCATCCGCCCTCGGGGCCTTCCTCTTCCGAAAGCGCATTCAAGCCAGCCCTTTCTATGCCAAACTCCGCGAGTTTCTCCGAGGCATGTTGGAGGGCATCAAGGCCGTGGGGCAGCTTGAAAATAAATGGGCCTTTTGGGCGCACACGTTCTTTATCTGGGGCTGCTACTACTTCATGGTGTATGTCTGCTTTTTTGCCATGCCCTTCACCTTTCATTTCTCCCCAGCCCAAGGCCTCTTTGTTATGATGGCTGCGAGCTTGGGCATCTTAATTCCTGTTCCCGGCGGCGTCGGGGCCTACCACTATTTGGTGGCCATGGCCCTCGTGGTGCTAGGTCTGCCCTATGCCCAAGGCCTCGCCTTTGCCACCATTGTCCATGCGGCCCAAGCCTTCATGCTCATGAGCTCGGGCGTCATAGGGCTGATTGGATTATCTGCGAAAAAAGGCCGAACTTCCTAACATGGCCAAGACAAAAAAAGCCTGGTTCTGCCAGTCCTGCGGAGCACAGCATCCTCAGTGGATGGGCCAGTGCAAATCCTGCCATGCGTGGAACACATTAGTCGAAGAGGTCCTCGAGCGCGAAAGCGCCCCCACCTCCTGGGCGGACCCCCAGGCGGGCCTAGAGCGCGCTAAAGCGATGCCTCTTTCCGAGGTGGACCGCCACGCTGAACAGCGTCACGCCACGGGCGATGCCGAGTTGGACCGCGTTTTGGGAGGCGGGCTCGTTCCAGGTAGTATCGTTTTACTCGGGGGCGAACCCGGCATTGGCAAGTCCACCCTCCTTCTCCAAATTGCCCTCGGACTCGGCGAAAAAGTCTTGTATGTGAGCGGTGAGGAAAGTGCCCAGCAAATCCGGATGCGCGCAGAGCGCGTGGGCCTGCAGGGAAAAGGGTGCCACGTGCTCGCCGAAACCTCTACCGCCAAAATTTTACAGTCCGCCGAGCAGCTCAAGCCCTCGGTATTGATTGTGGACTCCATCCAAACGGCCCACAACCCGCAATTGGATTCGGCCGCAGGTTCAGTCTCCCAGATTCGCGAAGCCACGGCCGAATTCCTGCGCTACGCCAAAGCCCGCCACGTTCCGGTCATTTTGGTCGGGCACATCACCAAAGACGGCCACTTAGCGGGACCCAAGGTCTTGGAGCACATGGTCGACGTTGTGCTGCAATTTGAAGGCGACCGCCACCACCTCTTCCGCATGCTTCGCGCCCTCAAAAACCGATTTGGGAGCACCCAAGAATTGGGCATTTATCAAATGCATGGCCATGGACTCCAGGGCGTCGCCAATCCCAGTGGATTGCTTCTGGGCCAGCGCGAAGAGGGCCTCAGTGGATCCGCCGTGGGCATCCCCTCCGAAGGCATGCAACCCTTGCTGGTGGAGGTCCAAGCCCTCGTCAGTTCGGCCGTCTACGGCACGCCACAACGGGCCTGTACGGGTTTTGATACCCGCCGTCTCAATATGCTTTTGGCGGTCCTCGAAAAGCGCTGCGGCTTCCGATTGGGGGCCAAAGATGTCTTCCTCAATGTCACCGGAGGGCTACGCGTGGAGGACCCCGCCTTGGACCTCGCTGTTTGTGCAGCCATTCTCTCGAGCAACGCAGACATCCCCATTCCCTCCGGAATGGCCTTTGCGGCGGAGGTAGGTTTGGGCGGAGAAATTCGGCCCGTTCACCGCATTGAGCAACGCATCAATGAGGCAGGGAAACTCGGATTTGACCACGTATTCTGTGCGCGGCAAAATGGCGTGAAAGCCGGAACCATGCAGGGCGTGCAAGTCGTCCCGGTTCGTCGCATGGAAGACCTCGTCACGGCCTTGTTCGGCTAAGACGGCTCCAGGGCGCAAGGCCCTATTCTCCAAACGTTACTATCTGTGCTCGCCCTCACGGGGTTTCCCGCGCTATGCCGAAGGAAGGGTGATCAGTTCCCGACCAAATTGACCAGCTCGTCGAGATTCGGCGTAATGATGATCTCGGTACGGCGGTTGCGGGCTTTGTTCTCGGGGCTGTCGTTGGCAGCCACAGGCATAAATTCACCCCGTCCGGCCGCTTGGACCCGTTGGGGCTCAATGCCCTTGTTGACCAAGATTTTCACGACCGAGGTGGCGCGCATGACACTCAAATCCCAATTGTCTTTGACACTCGTCTTGCCGAAGTAGGCGTCATCGTCCGTGTGGCCCTCCACCGCAATGCGGAGATCTTTGTTCTCGGCAAGCACCTTGGCCAGTTGGCCCAATGCGGTGGCCCCATCGGCCTGGACGTCCCAAGAGCCCGAGGCAAACATGAGGCGGTTATCGAGGCTCACATAAACCTGGCCATTGCGCATCGAGACGGTGAGACCACGGTTTTCAAATCCTAGGAGGGCGTCGGCAATGCGTTGGCGGAAGTAGGCCGCCGTAGAATCCTTCCGGGCCAAAAGACTTTCGAGTTCATTCACCCGGGCTTCACGCTGTTTGAGGGCCGCTTCCACGGCGATCAAGCGGTCTTGTTCGCGCTTGAGGGAGTCCTCTTTGCTGGCCAATCGGCGGGCAATTTTTTCCATCTGCTCGAGCATGGCCTTGTTTTCACGCAAGTTGGCCGCCGCGAGCGAATTGTTGTTCTTTAAAGCGTAGTCGTAGTTTGCCTCCAAATCGGTGTAGGCTCGCAGCAACGTGCGGTATTGAGATCCCTGAGAAGTAGTGTCGCGGAGCAAGGAGGAAAAGGCCTCTTCGATGCGAAGGCGTTTGGCTTCGCATTCAACCAAGGCCGTTGATGCCTTGTCGGTCCGCACTTTCATCGCTTCATTTTCTGCCACGACTTGGTCGTAGTTCGTTTGCAATTCGGCATGCACCTTGGGCGAAACACAAGAAACGGCCATGGTAGCGGGCAGCGCGGCAAGAAGGAGAAGGCGGGATACAGAACGCATAGCGAAGGGGTGAGGTTTATTCAAAGGTAGTCGGCAAATCCCATTCCAAAAGCACGGGGCAGTGATCGGAAAGGAGGGCTTGGGTCAAATGCACACAGCGCTGGGCCCCTGCCACCGCGGCGGGACTGAGCCAAAATCCATCAATGCGCCATCCTACATTCCGCTCTCGGGAACGCGACTGTAGGCTCCACCATGTATACTGCTCCCCTTCGGGATGGAAAAGGCGGAAGGCATCCCGCCATCCCGCGTCCTCCAGGGCATCCAGCCAGGACCGTTCCTCATGGGTAAATCCCGGAACCCCATCCAAGCGAATCGGGTTGTGAATGTCGATGGCGCGGTGGCACATATTCCAATCTGCCCCAATAATGACCTGAGGCACTTCCGCTTCGACACGCGCGACGTAGGCCCGAAAATCCGCCAAGAACTGCAACTTAAACGCCTGCCGTTCGGGCTTCGAGGCGCCCGAGGGGAAATACACGTTCAAAAGCGTGACGTCCGGAAAGTCAATCCGCATGACGCGGCCCTCGGAATCGTATTCGGGATGACCCATGCCATGCGAAACCGCGAGAGGCGGACGTTTGGAAATCACGGCCACCCCCGAGTAGCCCTTTTTGGCCGCCGAATGCAAGGAGGTCCAACAACCAGGAAATGTCTGGGCCAAGAAGTCCGCATCCTCAAATCGGACCTCCTGAAAAAGAAGAAGGTCCGCTTGGGTGGTTTCCCACCAGCGGACCAATCCTTTCTTTATGCTGGCCCGAATGCCATTTCCATTCAGGCTGAGTATGCGCATGTTTTCGGCTTAGTTGAGGGCCAAACGGGCCTCGCCAATTTTTTCCGTGGCCGAGTAGACATCCAAGGTGTAGGTGCCTGGGGCTAGGTCCGTACGCACATTGAAGACAATGCAGCAACCAGTAGGTTCGCCGTTGAATTGAACCACTTGCGAGGCGCTGTACAAAATCGTCTCGCTGCCCACCACCATCGTGCGGTCCTTGCCGTCTGCGGCAAGTACGCGACCATCCGGCGTGTTGATGCGGAGGTAGAGCGTGTATTCGCCCTTCTTCGCCACCAAGTTTTTGGCAATCGTCATGCATGCCTTCATGCGGTTGGATTTGCCGGCAGAGGTTGTGGCTTTCTCCACGCCTTTGCCGCTAACGCGGTAGGCACTTGCTTCGATGCTGCTGAGCTGGAGCTTGGAAGCTTTTTCCACTTCGCCCGACAATTGGGTATTCGTGGTGGTCAATACCTCGTTCTTCTCGACTTCCTCGGTCAGATCCGTGGTCAACGAGTCCTTCACTACGACCAAGGCAGCATAGGCTTCATTCACAGAATCAACCTGCTCGGTCAAGCGGGCAATCTTCTTGCGCAAGGAGAACACCTCTCCGCGCATGCTCTTCAATTGTGATGCGGAGGCGGCGTTGATGCGTTCGACCTTTTCGATCATGGCATTCAACCGCGCGGTCTCTTGAGCAATGTAGGCGTTCAAGCTATCGTTGGCCGAGGTTTGGGCCGCCAAATCGCGCTTGTAATCTTCTAGTTGAGTAATCAAGGCTGCTTTCTCCTCTTCCAGATCATTGACTTGGTTGGTTTGGTTCAACGCGAAAAACGCGAGGGCCGCCACCAGGGCGATAAGGAGGAAAATAATGTTCCGTTGACGTTTAGCAGACGAGTCTTGGCTCATAATGATGGGATATTTGGCTACAAATGTACTTTTTCTACCGCTCTTTTTTAGATAAAATGTGGCCAAGAACCTGCATTTCATGCCCTTCCGAGCTGGAATACTTCGAAGAATGGCTTTGTTCCACCTGTCTGGATCGTTTGTGGGAGGCCCAAATTCGAAAAAACACTTCCCTTCCAAGTTGCGACAGTGCCCAGGCATGGCTGGACTTTGATGCTGTACAAGGATGCATGCATCAACTCAAATTTGGCGAGCGGCCCGAATTGGGCCACTACCTCGGGCGATTGTACGCGCAAATGCATGAACGACCAGAGGTAGAGGCCCTGATCCCCCTTCCTCTATCCACCCGAAGGCAGCGGCAACGGGGGTACAATCAATGCACCTGGATATGCCATGGCCTTGCCGAAGTGTGGGACCTTCCCGTCTGGACGCATGTGCTCACCAAGGCCCATCGTCCACCCCAAGCGCAGCAAAACAAAGCCCAGCGGGCCGTCGCCATGGAAGGGGCCTTCGCCGTCCCTTCGCCCCTCCCGATGGGCTGCCGAATCCAACTTTGGGACGACACTTGGACGACCGGGGCAACCCTAAACGCCGCCGCATGGGCCCTCCGCGACCACGGCGCCCGCGAAGTGCACGCGCGGGCCATCGCCTCAGAATAAAAAATCCCCCGCCCTGAAATCAGGACGGGGGATGGCTATCTGCGTTTAGGAACGTAGATCTATCGCTCTAGGACAATGCGTCGAACGCTGCGTCCAGAGGTCGTTTGCACTTCCACCAGGTAGACGCCCGCGGGGGTCTTGCTGAGGTCGAAGGTCTCGCGAACCGTGCCTGCATCGGCGTGGCGGCTCAACTGAGCTACAACGGCACCGGTGAGGGTGACAATTCGGAACTCTACCTCTTCCGCATCCAAGTGGCTGAACTCCACGGTGAATTGGCCCGCTGTGGGGTTCGGGAAGAGACGAAGTGAGGTCAAATTGAGGTCGTCCAAACCTACCGTGAAGTAGACGGTGTCTGCCACAATTCCACAAGCGTTCGCGGCTACTGCCACGGCGAATGCGGGACCGTTGCTGCTGAAGGCTTGCGTCACTGCATCACCTCCTTGGATGGCGCCGGTGGAGAAGGCCCAACCTACCGTGTCTTGACCGCTTGCATTGGCTGTGAACGCGATGGTCACAGGGTTCATGCTGATGACGGTAAAGTTCGGGTTCAAAGTGGGCAGCGGACCAGAGGCCGTGGTAAAGGTTACCGCGGTGCTCCATCCAGAAGTTGTACCGTTGCAGTTATCCTGAACGATCACGTCGTAGCTCGTACCAGGCATTAAACCAGTCAAGGTCACCGTTCCTGAGGCCGAAGCGCTCACCGTCGTGCCTTGTCCTTGAGCAAAGCCCGCAGGACCGTACTCGACCGTTGATCCTGTTGCCTGGCTACCTGAGCTCCAAGAAACCGTAGCGGTGGTACATGCCGGAGCCGTCGCAGTCACGCCGGAAGGAACGCCACATGCAGAACACTGGGCCACAAACGTATTGAACACTTGGAAGGCCATCAAACTCGTGCCGGGGGTCCATGAAGAAACGGTATCACCAAAAGGACCAACCAAGTCAAAGCCAATTTCTGTGGACCAGGAACCTGGGTTTGTCACGATCACACGCGCACTGTCGCCCGCACAAAGGTTAGCGGTTTCGGTGTAGCTGGAACCTGTCGTAAAGGGCATACCGAAGGTGAAGATGGGGGTCCATCCCGTAGAAGACTTCTGCTCTACAGTAATCTGACCGCCGTTCCAACCGTCACCGTAGGAGTCAATCTCGTACATGGTGAACGTACAGGTGTTCGCCGGAGCACAAAGCGTCGTCGTGACGGTCACAGGACCTGCCCAACCGGAGAAGTCGGTAGGACCACAGGAGTCACGCACATAGACGTCGTAGGTGCTACCCGCTGCCAAACCATTGATGGTGTAAGCAGAAGTGACGTTGTGCGCAATGGTGCCCGTCACAGAACCTGTACCCGTGAAGAATCCAGCAGGACCCCACATGACACAGCTACCCAATGGTGAACCAGGGCTGGTCCATGAAACCGAGGCGGAATTGTTCGTCACGGTGCCTGCCGCAGGAACGGGATCAGGACAGGTCGGAATGGCTTCCACCAGGAAGTTGTCAAAGAACACGTCAGGACCATAGCCTGAGCTACCCACGAACTTGAAGATGACATCCGAGCCGGTGTAGCTCGTAGGCAGATAGGCCAACTCATTGACAAACGTGCCCGGGGTCGTAATTCCCGCGCCGGAACTATTGAAGTTGGCCCCGATTAAGTTGACGATGGTATCCCACGTGCTCGACGTCGTAGGACGAGCCAAGAGCAACAACTGGTCATTCGGATAGAACGTCATGTATTGGTGGCTCCAATCGAACGATGCTTGCGCATTGCTTGAAATGGTCACAGGGCGAGAGGTTAACTCGGCAAAATTTCCTGAAGTCCAGCCCCAAAAGTATCCATGCATGCTATAGCCCGCGCCATTCGAGTAGCTCAAGAATTGCTTCGTTCCGCCTGCCGGATCCCAGCATGCCAGCGGAGTGATGTCAAAATTCTCGGAGTAAGGCATCGTCGCGGCCAAACATGCCGTGGTGAACGTCACCGGACCTTGCCATGGGCCAATATTGCCTGAACCACAGCTATCTGCCACCCATACAGTGTAAGAAGTAGAGGGGGTCAAGCCCGTGATGCTGTAGGTGTTGCCGTTGACCAAGGTCATGTTAGGAATCGTGCCTGTACCAGGGTTGAATCCTGCAGGACCCCAGGCCACGTATGATCCTGTGGTCGTAGGCGCACCATGAGCCCATGAAATCAATGCAGTGGTGGTAGAGGGGCTTGCCGAAACGTTTTGCGCAGGCAAACATGAGGGCTGTGCTTCGTAGTAGAAATCATCGATACCCACATCATACCACGTGCCACCAATCATGCGAAGAGCCACATGGTTATGTCCAGCGGGTACACTTGGGAAAGCCACCGTGTATTCAACCCAGAATTCGGTCAGAGCCAATGTATCCACAGCCGTAAAGGTCGATGGGCTACTTGGACTCGCCATGGTGCCAACAATCAGTTGGATAGGACTCCAGTTGTACAACTTATTCGCACGCACCCGGATTTGAGCTCCATTGCCTTGCAAATCACCAAACATTGGAGAAACAGCCGTCACATTCGTCGCCGATGACGAAGACATGAGCAGGTAGTTGGGTGTCGAATAGGCCGCTACGTTCCATGTTTGAGGCAATAGTACCTGCCATGTAGAGCCCGAACCTGTTTGAGTTTTTGTCCAACAGCCAGGGGCGTCGCCAGCCGTCATGGCATCCCAGTTTTCGTAGTAGCCTGGGGTCATGTAATAGGGCGAACACAAGGTGGTAAAGTTGAACGGACCGACCCAAATGGAGTTGCCATTGCCCGCACCGGAGCAGTTGCGCATGACATAATAGGAATAGCTCGTATTGCCATTCAGTCCCATCAAAGTGTGGGTACTTGACGTTGCCGTATCGAGGAATCCCGTGCCTTGAGTAAAGCCTGCGGGGCCCCATTCAATGACGAAATTGGTTCCTGCACTCGACCAAGTCAGCGTGGCAGAGGTATCTGTCACACCGGCCAAACCTAAGCCCGTGGGCTCTGGACACGTAGGCTGCTGCTCAATCATGATATCATCTACCCAGGCATTGTTGCCCCAGTTGCCGAAACCTACCCATCTAAACTCAGCAACTTGACCATAGTAGGTAGTTGAGTCCAGATTCACAGTCTCCTGAACAAATGTGCCCGGGGCGTTCCATGTCGCACCATCTTGCGAATCAAAATTGGCGCCTTCCTTGCTCCAAATTGTATCCCAAGTGGTTTGGCCCGAAATACGTGCCATCACAGCTAGACGCTCATTGGCCCAGGTACTTGCGAGGTGAGACCATTTGAATTTGATTCGAGCCAACGCGTTCAAATTGACCGGGGCAGTCGTCATGTAGCCCGTGGAATTAGATCCCCAAGAACTACCCATGTTTGCCAACGCAGCTCCAGCTCCTGATGTCGTCCATTGAGAGGTTCCTCCCGTTAAGAAGAAACAGTTCGGGGGCCAGTTTGTGAAATCTTCCGTAACGGGAAGAGACTGCGTCACACATGGCGTGCAAATGCTCAGGGGACCCGTCCAGAAAGAATAGCCATTTCCAGCGGCTGAACAGTTTTGACGCACATAAAAGTCATAGCATGTATTTGCAGAGAGTCCAGAAATGCTGGCAGTCGTTCCAGAAACCGTTACAGTTGTTCCGGTGCCTGGTGTAAAGCCCGTGGGTCCGTATTGCACTTCAAACGTCGATCCTGTGGAAGTGTAGGAGAATGTCGCGGTACTGGACGTAGCCCCGCCCGCTACCATGTAATAAGGCTGTGGACATGCGGGAGGAGGAGCAACATTGACCGTGTAGTCATGGACTTCACCATAGGTAAAAGATGAGCATGCATCCGTGGCCAAAAGAGCCGTACCACTCCATTTACAACGAAGGCGCATTCGGTGGTTACCCGTGGCCAAGGTAGCGGGTATGACCAGCGTATTGGAATATAAAACGCCTGCGGCAGGACCCGCGGCCGAGGAACTCCAAAGGTGTTCTCCAGCGTCATCAAAGTCCCCATCATTGTTGGCGTCCACCCATAAGGCAAACCACTGACCTGAATAGCCCGTTGTTACCCCTAGTTGCAACATAGCTGTTTGTTGAACATTGACCGTGTCCGAGGTGTAATCTGCAAAGCCACCCGTCGAACATCCCGTAGCCGTTTGGTTTACGTTGTTGAGCTGAACGTTGTCGAGGTAATCTCCAAACGTACACCCGGTGGTGTACAAGTTGGTGGTGCAATATGTTTGCGCCTGAATACCCAAAGTGGCTCCAAATAAGAGAACCCAAAGTGCGTACATTCGTTTCATGCGAAGGGTAGATTGTTGTTTAAGGCGTAAAAATGAGGATAAAAAGGTTTAGTTGGTTCGCCGAATTCTCACTTTGGGGGTCATTTATCTCATTTGTTGCGCTCACAACCCAATGTGCCCTTCCTGCCGCACCGGATGGTGGGCCACGAGACAAAGAGCCCCCGGTCATTCTGGAAGCCAGTGTATTAAACGGTTCTGTGAATGTTAGGGAAACCGAAGTCTTTTGGCGATTTGACGAGTATGTCGTTCTAAGTTCGCCCCAACAAAATTTTTTCAGTTCGCCCCCTTTACCTGTCGGAACGACCTATGAATTGCGAGGTAAAACGTTTAAGGTGGCTTGGCCCGAACCTCTTTTGGAGAACAGCACCTATGTCTTTCAGTGGGGAAATACGATTCGCGACTTACACGAAGGGAACGTACTCAAGGGGGTGCAATGGGTATTCTCGACCGGAAATCAACTTGATTCCGGTGAAATCCAAGGCCGTGTGGTCGATCCTTGGACGGGTGAAGGGGTCAAGGATGCGTCCGTTTGCCTCTATCCTACCCGAAACCACTGGCATGGAGACCCCGTCCTTAATGACTCCTCCGTCTTCGCTCCCGCCACCTATGCCACCCGAACCAACGACAGCGGGTACTACACCTTTTCGTATCTGCGCACCGATACGGCGTATGCCATCCGGGCCTTTGCCGATGCCGACGGAAACAACAAACTCAGCCCGGGAGAGATGACGCCCATTGGATTCTTGGCCGACACATGGAGCCCATGGGAAAGCCCTTGGAAAGAAAGCTGGGGTCAAGTGGATTACGTGCCTCCTATTCTACTCATGGATCAAAAAGCGGTCGCTGATAGCACGCTTAAATGGGAACCTTGGGGGGCGGATAGTTCGGGAACGCTTACGTTGAGCTGGACCCATGGATGTGGTCCTACCTATGCGGTGGATGAAGAACTTTCTGACCCTGAAGGCATGCCTTTCCTTCTTCAACTCAATGGGAAAACGGGCATTTATGCCCAGTGGATGAGCGATCAACCCTGTACCACCCATACGGAAGTCCTAACTGGATTGCCTCCCGGGACCTATACCCTCCAGGCCATCTATGACTGCAATGCTAATGGCCTTTTGGACGCTGGAAACTACTGGGAGGGGGAGCAGCCCGAAACCCGCATTTTCGCTCAAGAAAAAGTAGAAATCAAGGCCAATTGGGAGGTGGAAACGGTTTGGGAGTTACCCAGAAATAACCCCATTTCATGGGAGTTTCATTGATGCCGCAGGGTCTTTCAGGTCCTACCCCAAGGTAAAAGGGTCCGCATCCCCGAGGAATGGATAGCGCTTTCGGACCGCGGCGAGATGTACCGCTTCCCAGGTGGAAGTGACCCAGCCTGATTGGCCACGTTCCCCTGTCGCGAGCACATCGCCCCAAGGGCCTATACTCGCGGTTCCCCCTGCGTGGTGCACACCAAATCCATCTTCTCCAAGGCGATTGACTCCCAAGACATAGCACTGGTTCTCCATGGCCCGAGCGCGCAAAAGCGTATCCCAAGCGTTCTGGCGTGCTTCAGGCCAATTGGCAGGAATGAGCAGTCCGTCGTAGGGTTTCTCGCCTGGAGTTTGGCGCAACCAAACTGGAAAGCGCAAGTCATAGCACACGGCCAAGAGCAATCGCCAACCTTGTACGGTGATTACGACGCGCTCATTGCCCCCATCGAAATGCTCCGCCTCCCCCGCAATGCCAAACAGATGGCGCTTGTCGTAGGTGTGGACTTCCCCCGAAGGCCCCGCCAAAAAGAAACGGTTCCGGTAACGGCCGTTCTCCTCACGGACAAAGACTGTACCGCCTACCCATGCCTGCGCGGAAACCGCCCAACGTTTTAAGGCTGCGGCAGGAGCACCCCCATCAGAACCCGAAGCGACGGTTGCCAATTCCTCTGTGCGGGTCGCAAAGCCTGTGGCAAAAGTCTCGGGCAAAAGGTAGAGGTCCGCTTTAGGAGCTTTGGCCCAACGCGCTTCCCATTCAGCAAGGTTGGCCGAGATGTCCGCCCAATGAATAGTCCCTTGCCAGCCGGCAACGTGGAGGTCTTTCATGGCTTGGAATCCGATTTTCGGTAGTCCGAGGCACGCTCCTTGAGTAACCAGGTAATGTGTTCGATTAACAAGTCGGTTTCATCGGCCGAAGTGCCATCGTAGTAGCCTCGCAGCCGGCCCTTGTGGTCAATCAAAACCAAATTTTCCGTGTGAATAAAGCTGTGTTCATCCCAACCCTGGCCCTCTTCCAGGACCGCGAAGTACGAGGTGCGCGCTAGACGATTGAGCTCCTTGGGGTCCCCTGTGAGCAGCCACCAACGGTTTGGATTCACGGAATTGGCCGCGGCATAATCAGCCAGGATCTCCGGTTTGTCGTAATCGGGCATCGCGCTATGTGACATTAACTGAATGGCCTCATTTTCCAGATAGGCCGATTGGACGCGTCGCATTTGGGCTGCCATGTCTTTGCAAATGCTCGGACAGGTGGTGAAGAAGTAGTTCACCACCCGAATTTTTCCTTCGACATCCGCTTCGGTGCGCGTTTGGCCCACTTGATCCAACAAGCTGAAAGGGGCCACCACATGGTTCATGCCAATGCCTTCCATGGAGTCTGCCACAACGGCAGGATTCAGGTCCGATGGATTGAGAATGGGAAGACGCGGATCGGGGGTTTGAATTTGGATGGCCCAGGCCACGCCTGCGGTAAAGACCACGAGCAAAATGCCAACCTTCCAATATTCCCCTTTTTTAAGTCCCATGGTACTATATTTGAATACTGTACAAAGGAACTACACTCTGTTGCCATGAAAAAATTTGCTTTACCCCTTTTGGTTGCAGGAATCCTACTGACAAGCTGTGACCCTGAAAAGAAGCCTGAAATTGTCAATCTAGAGGTCGTGGTTCAGCCTGTTTTTGGAGCTGGAAATGCCCCCGTTTCATACAACGACGCCTCCTACGCCATGGGCACCGACACAGTGAAGTTCACCCGAAATGACTTCGTACTTTCTGAATTTGCCCTCCTCGACGAGCAAGGTGCACGCGTGGATATTCGCAATGAGTACGCCTATTTAAGCTTGCCAAATCGCAACAGTTTTACACTTCCCACGACTATTGCCGCGGGCCAATACGCTGGCTTTGCCTTTGCGATTGGCCTGGACAGCACGACGAATCATGGGGATCCAAGCATTTGGGGAGGCAGCCACCCGTTAAATCCCGCCGTCAACAATCTCCACTGGGGTTGGACGGGTGGGTACATTTTTGCTGCCATGGAAGGGTACTACCAAAAGGATGGAGCACAAACACCCTGGCTCTATCACATTGCCCTTTTGGAAAACCGCATGGAGGTGGTCGTGGAGACCCCACTGGATTTAACGGATTTCAAAACCTTGACCTTACATCTAGACTTAGAGAAATTCTTCAAGGCCGTTCATGCCCTCAGCCCGAATGAAGATGGGGACTTTAGCCATAGCACCTTTGACAACGGTTTAGCGCACAAGCTTTCCGAGAATCTGAGCCAGAGCTTCCAATTTGCCTCTCTCGAAAACCAAACACCGTGACGAATACGCGTTGGTTGGTCTTCGGTTTACTTGCCCTATTGGTAGTCTCTTGCGGCGACAATTGGGGAAAGAAACCACATGTTACAACGCCCTATGTCCTGCAAGTCCCTGCTGGTTTTCCACAGCCGGTATTGCCTGAAGACAATCTTCTTACCGTAGAGGGAATTCTCCTCGGTCGCCAGCTCTTTTTTGATCCCATACTCTCATTAGATAGTTCTCAAAGTTGTGGCTCTTGCCACAATGCAGAGTTTGGATTTACCGACCATGGCCTCGCCTACAGCGTGGGGGTAGATGGATCGGTGGGGGATCGAAATTCTATGCCTTTGCACAACCTCGCTTGGCATCAAACCTTTTTCTGGGATGGGCGTGCGCCCAGTTTGCGTGAACAGAGCCTCGAACCCATTTCCAACCCGATTGAAATGAAGGAGGACGTCCTGCACGTGGTGGAAAAACTTCAGCGACAACCCCGATACCAAGACGCCTTCACTGCAGCTTTTGGAGACGAAGAAGTGACCCCAGAGCGCATGGGACTGGCGATGGAACAATTCATGCTCATCATTTTAAGCGGTGGAGACAGCAAGTTTGACCGGTTTATTGAGGGTACGGCGAACCTCACGCCGGAAGAGGCTTTAGGTTTGCAACTCTTTAATGGCGAATCCAATCCCAACAGCCCCACCCCTGGAGCGGATTGCTTCCATTGCCATGGAGGAGCGCTCTTTACCAACCACAAGTTCATGAACAATGGCCTGGATAGCGTTCTAACAGACCTTGGGCTTGGAGGGGTTACGGGTCTGGCCACCGACGACGGGAAATTCAAAGTGCCCTCCCTGAGAAATATCGCCTACACGGCTCCCTACATGCACGACGGCCGCTTCCAAACTTTGGAACAAGTCATCGAATTTTACAATTCAGGCGTTGAGCCAAA
>Ga0208897_1000361_pt1 | contig 21077 bp, 19 predicted proteins | sample ColrivemetaGS697_FD_187594 | JGI IMG/M metagenome (GOLD analysis project Ga0208897, IMG submission 187594) | Estuarine microbial communities from the Columbia River estuary, USA - metaG S.697 (SPAdes) (version 2) | ecosystem: Environmental > Aquatic > Marine > Intertidal zone > Estuary | place...
GACTACGTTGAGATAGATGGATAAACAACAGAAAAAGGAGTTGCTTCAGGCAATGGAGAAAGCCATTTGCGAGAAATCGTTTTATGAGTTCTTCATCAGAGCCTTTGAAATTGCTGAACCTTCTGTTCCCATATCAGTAAACTTTCACCATAAATATCTTTGCGATATACTACAAGGCGAAGCCGAAAGGATTAGAGATAACAAGCCAAAGGATAAAGATATAATCATAAACATACCATTCCGTAGTAGTAAGTCACTACTCGTTACGGTATTGTTTCCTGCTTGGTGTTGGGCGGTATATCCCAAGATGAGGTTTATCACAGCATCATACTCAGCAGAGATTAGTATAGAACACGCTACAAAGTCAAGGGATATTATCAGTAGCGAATGGTATCAGAAACATTGGGGTAGTAGCTTTCAGATTAAGAAAGACCAAAACCTTAAAGCACGATACGAGAACAATTATCTCGGTGTAAGGAGAGCAACATCTGTTGGAGGTTCGGTAACAGGGCAAGGTGGTGATATAATTCTTGTCGATGACCCTACCTCACCAAAGAACGCAGCTTCGCAGATAGAAAGAGAAAATGCTAACGAATGGTATAAGTCAACATTGTATTCACGACTTAACAATCCAACAACGGGTGTAAGGATAATTATTATGCAAAGAGTACACGAAGATGACCTAAGCGGCTACCTTCTGTTTAACTCACCCGACAAGCATCAGCATATCTGTATCCCTGCCGAACTATCAAGCGACCTAAAGCCATCAAACCTAGCCGACCAATATCAAGATGGTCTGTTTTGGAAAGATAGGTTCTCACAAGAGGTGTTAGATGACTATAAGTCAGCACTAGGCTCTTATGGCTATGCAGGACAGCTACAACAGCGACCAACACCTGCAAATAGTGGGATGATTAAGAAATCGTGGTTTAAGATAGAAGAAATACAAAAAGAAGGGGTAGTCAATTTTATAATAGACCCTGCATATACAGCAAGTGAGAAAAATGACCCCTCAGCACTACTAGCCTATGTGTTTGAAGATAATACTTGGCAAATAATAGCAGTACAGAACGTAAGGTTGGAATTTCCCGACCTAGTTAAGCATATAGTCAAGTTCGTAGAGAAGAATGGCTACACTACGCAGTCTAAAATCTTTGTAGAGCCTAAAGCAAGTGGTAAATCCATTGTGCAGACCCTTATGAGAGAAACAGGACTTAACGTAAGAGAAGATAAACCACCTACCAAAGACAAGGTGGCAAGAGTGCAGGACATAAGCCCAACATTGGAAACAGGTAGAGTTACTCTACTCAAGGGTGCTTGGAACGAGGAGTTCCTAATGCAATGCCAACAATTTCCTGCTGCAAGGCACGATGATATGGTAGATTGCCTAGTTATGACAGTAAATCAACACTTTAAGGGTAAAAAAGTAGTATTCTTTGGATAAATACCCTATAAAATTGAAATTTGCACAAAAACTGCGACAGATAACGAATACTAATAATTAATTTTGCAGAAATGAACGAATTTAAGCATATAAACAAGAAACACGATGAGTTGGTGACAAAATACCTTGTCTATATACAAAAGCAGGTATATAATGCCACCGAAACTGCTGATAATGGCAAATACGCTGATTTTCAGGAGCTACTTGAAGATGTTGTGATGTATCACAATGATTTTGAGGAAACAGGCTTAAATAAGGACAATTTAGAGGAATGGATGTTTACCATACCTAATTTAACAATGTTTACAGCACTAGGCTTCTTTGCAGGATTAAGAAACAAAGAAAACGATGAAGAAGTAGAGGTTTGCGTTAGAAACGTATATAGTTCTACAATGGACATCGTAGGCAGCTTGTCTGACCTAATGAAAGACCAAGAAGAAATAAAAGAGATGGAGCAATGTTAAATATAGAGATAAACAACAAAGAATACAATATCCCAAACAAATGGGAGGAAATGTCAGTTGATTACTACTGCGGAGTGTATGAGATAATAAAAAAGTATCAGATTACCGAAGAAGAAGCAAATAGTGATAATGACTTGACAAAGTATCACATAATGCAGGAAAATAAGATGTATAAGGAATTATTCATCTATATGACAGGCATTGAGGAAAAGGTAATGGCAAATGTGCCAATGGACAACGTTACAGCAGTAATTGAGTGCCTTAACGAGATAATGGAGGATTACAAGCCGAAAGGAATGGACTATTTTGAATTTGAGGGTGATATATACTATTTCCCTATGGATTTCCTTAGAACAGGCACTTTTGGTGATTATATAGAAAGTCAACAGCTTGAAATGAATACACAATACCTAAAGAATGGTAGGTTTGATATATTGCCCGAACAAATGGCTATATTGTGTAAGCAAGTCGATGAAGAAGTTGACCTAGACAATATTGATGAAAAGGCGAAAGCATTTCGCAGATTGACAATGGACATCGTATGGGAGTTCAGTTTTTTTTTGAACAAACGAACTATAGCATCAATCAACGTTATAAAAACCTTTTCAGAGATGGCGGAACAAAAAGTATCGCAGTAGCGAAGGCAAGTAAGATAATGAAGCCATTTGGTTGGCTCAATACCTTATACGACCTTTCACTTGATGGAGTATTTACAAGAGATGGTAAAGATGCTATGCAAAGTGTAAAAGATGAGAAGTTGTATAAAGTTATGACATACCTGTCTTGGAAAACTGCAAAAGGAGATTATGAATTGGCTGTCAACGAAGAGCAGCGAAAACAAATAAAATAATGAGTTTTACAAAACTTAGAGAATTAAGAGATAGGTTTGAGCAACAATGGATAAATGGTGGCTTCATATTTGGTTACGAAAACGAAATCAATGAGAATCACAACAATGACTATCCATTGCTTGTTGTCTTACCACCAACATCAGAGCTTCCATCTACGGAAGGTGATGTGCAGGAGGAATACACTTTTGAATGCCTAGTCACTAAGCCATACTACCAAAACCAAGCAGGTTCGCTTGATGTGGTGTTTAGCTTATTAGAGCAAGAAGGCTTGACTTGGCTACAAAGGGTGTTGGATAGCTACACTAATAAAGAGGTAATTTTAAGTCCTGACAGTATATCAGTTGAACGAGAAAAAGAACTATATAACGACAAGTTGATACAAGTCAGGCTTACTTTTACTTTAAATACGTTCTCTCACAGCTTTTTAGCCCTTGATGAAGCACTTGTATCGTCTTATAGTCCAAAAGTGTGGCTAAAGGCAGATATGGGCGTTAAGACGGACTTTCTTGGCGGTAGTGAGGTTGTTAGTAAATGGATTGACCAAAGTGGTAACGGAAATCACTTTGAGCAGACCATAGCAGCCAACAAGCCTTTATACAAGTATGAAGATACGGACAATGGCTATCCTTACCTTGAGTTTGACGGAAGCAATGACTTTTTGAATTGTGTGAACAATGAAATAGTAGAAGGCGGTCTTTCTCACGAGCATACAGTTATTTGGGTTGCAAAACCATTATCAAGCGACAATGTTTCTTTGCTATTTAAAAACTTTGATACAGCAAACAGAAAAACCATACAACTTAAATATTCTTTCTTGTCACCTAACAAGAATCTTTTGAGAGGTGTTGTAACTGATGAAGCGAATGAGGAAGTAGAATTTGATTACGATACTACGATAGGAAGGCACGTTTTCGGATACTACTTACATAACAAAAGCATCCATATATTTGAAAATGGTGTTCATAAAGTTAATAATACAAACTCAAGTTTTGACCACAGCGATTGGTATTTTGGTGATGACACACCATTAACATTGGGAGCTAATAAGCCATCATCACCTACTGACAACTTTGAGGGTCACATTCAAGAGCTAATGATATTTAACTCAGTACTATCTGATGACGAAATGAAAAAAATACACACATACTTACAACATAAATACAAGATATAATGGCTAACTTAAATTTAATAGACCAACCCAAAAACACAGTTCAAAGTGTTTACAGCCCTATAAAGTTTACCGCTAGGGTAGATTCTACGGATAGAGATAAGTACCCTAGTTGCAAGGTGTCTATTATACCAAGAAACATTGATGAAACTTTAAATGCTTCTCAAAGGGTTGACATTAGGGTTCAGCCAAGTATAGACATTCCTAATTATGCTGACACCGAAAGTCCGAACACAAGCTACCTCTATTACACAATAGATGTATCAAGCATATTAAAAGATTTTGTTTCTTATGATTTAAGACCTTGTACTCATGACACAAGTGATAATGTTAGGAGAGATATTAGTATGGGTCAGATGTCTTTGAATACATTTCAATTATTTAAAGTTGAGTTTTCTTTAGAGGAAATAATAAATGGTGTTTTAACGACAACTAGCGATGCTGATGAAATAGATGAAGGTGATGTGACTGCTGTAAACTCAGCTTTGTTACACGAAGAAGAACATTTCTTAGCCATAGGTAATGAATTGTTAAACGGAGCATCAGAACAAGTGCAAGGAAACTTATTGGATGTCCTATATAAGCATAGCTGTGATTCTCAATACGAAAAGAATAGGCAAAAGTATCTTACAACAAAACCAACTAATTATAGAATTATAGGTCACGATGAATGTGAGTATTTGTCTTTTGTTTATCACGACAATGATACAGACCATCCTAGGGTTAAGGTTAGGCTTAACAACTTTGTTGGTAGTCCAATAACTAACTCAGCAGGAACAGATTATGTTATTACAATAGATAATACAACTGATGGTAGCGGTAATACAGGTGCAGAACTTAACTCATTTGCAAACATAACATCAGGAATTGTAAAGCCGACAGTATCGGTAGTTCAAGTTGGTGTTGGAACAAGAAACATAAAAGAAACTCCCGATGCACAATGGTTTAACTCTGAAGCACTAACTGATTTCTCAAATGTAGGTAGTTATACGATATACACAGAGGATACATCAGGAAATAGAATAGGAGAGGATATTACATATTACATTGACCATACAAGAAAAAGAGTTAATGGTGTTAGATTCCATTGGCAAAACAGACTAGGCGGTATTGATAGTTACACCTTTGATGGTGCATTTACAGAAGGTATAAACATATCATCTATGTCTTACGAACAAAGCATATATCCTGAGTTTAGGGGTCAGCTAGGTGGTTCTGAGGGTGATACTAATGTTCTTCAAGGAGATGTTCCGCCTTATCATCTTGCCAACTCTCCTGTAAGTTATGGTGCTACCGTTCCTAGAGTGGCAGGTCTTACTGATGACAAAAATCAATCTGTCAGAAAGTCTAAAGTAAAAGCAGTCAAGGAGGGTACAGCAATATCAAGACCATACGGAATTGGCGAACAAGATATGTTTGAAGATTTATTAGCATCTCCAAATGTGTGGATGGAAAAGGGTTGGATAGGTAAAGAGGTTTATAGAGAGGATTGGAGTGGCTATTCTGCTGTATCTAATATTACAGATAATTGGACTGTCTTTGATGGAGATTTTACAACTGATGCTGCTTTCTCAACTTCTGATGGTCATATTACGGGCACAAGAACCTACAAAAAAGGAGATAATTCAGGCACAGATGATAGTGTTTATGCAATGAGCAAGAAGTTTATAAAGTACAACCCTAAGAGTATATACGAAATTGAGGTTAGAATTAAAAGTAGCGGTTCGGGCTTAGGTGGAGATTTTGTTGGGTTTATAGGCTTTCAAGAAGATAAAACAACAAAGATAGATACAACAGGTGCTAACGCTAATGGAAACGACCATTTTGTTACCTTGCAAAACTACGACCAAACAGCTAACGATAAGTTTGAAACATTCAGAGGTTATGTCACAGGACATTCTACTACTGCTGCTGCTCAGTCCAATAATATAAACTCAGCAACAACAGCATACAATGGGATTAAGTTTATATCTCCAATGTTTGCTATACATCGTGATGGAGGTTCGGTAGTAGCAGGTATAACGCAAATAGATTATATTATTGTAAGAGAGTATCAAACAGATATACCTAACTCTAAAGGTTGGTATTCTACTTTAAATAGAAACTATTACGTTCCTGTTGTTATCAAGGATGCTAGTGTTACTACATTTGACAATGAGAACTTACAGAGATGTACTTTAAATTACATAGAAAGCAAAGCTAAAAGAACAATAGAGTAATGGCAGAAATAAGAGTTGAGTTAAGAGATTTTACGGATAATATATTAGGCAACCTTGATGTTACTTCAAGTGATGACTTTCCGTTATCATTAAGTTTTCAGAACTTTGATGTAAGGGATTTCAACTCTCGTAGCGGTAGTTTTAGTAAGACATTTGTAGTTCCTGCTACAAGAAGAAACAATAGGCTGTTTAATCACATATACAAAGAGGGTAATGTAGATTCTAAAAATGTCCGTAAAGACATCCCATCAACTATATATTCAGACAACATACCTATAATAAGTGGTGTTTTAAGATTCTCTAAGATTACGAAGAATACAGATGTGTTGGAATATGAATGTACTTTTCTTGGAGATAATATGGATTGGGCATCTAAAATTAAAAACCTAGACCTTAATGAGTTGAGGTTTAGTAATATTTCATATACTCAATACCCCCCTATATCTGAAGGAAACTACACTTTTGAAAATATTATTCCCTTAGCTAATAACGCAAGTGACTATACTAACTTCTCAAATACAGTAGATGGGCTTCACTATCCTTTGGCTTCATACGGAGAAGGTGTTAGCTCAAGACCACAAGTAACAGAAGGAGATTTTGCACCTGCATTTTACCTAAAGAATATTTGGGATAAGATATTTAGGGCACAAGGATATACTGTTGATAGCGAGTTTTGTAATAGTGATTATTTTAAATCCCTTATAGTTCCTTTTGATTTTGAAGCTAAAGCAGAACAAGCAAACTTCAAGTATGGCAAGATAGAGAAAACAGACGGATATTCTCAATTAGCATCTTTATTTGCTTCGGCAACCACACCATCATTAGAAGTTGATTCCATAGGAAATATGGAAACAATTAGACGAACAGGTAAAATAGGCACAGGAGATTATACAGGTCAACTAGCCAAGTTTGCTTTTAGGGGTGATTCTGTTATTGACGATGCAGAAACCAACACTCCTGCTATATCAGACGGTAATGTGCAACAAGGTCAAAGTGGAGAGTATTCTATACTTGTTAAAAATTTAGGAGGAACGCATACTTTAAATTGGAATGTAACAGCTAGATTCTTTGCTGATAGCGGTGATGATGGTGGTGTGTTTACTGCTAGAGGTGAGGTATGGGAAATCGCAGATGATGATGATGATACTGATATTTACGCAGCCGAAGCAGCAGGTGGAGAATTAAACGGATACAAAAAACTATGGCAACAAGAATTTGCTAGGAACTTTTCAGACAACTACGATGTCGATATTACTTGGGATGATACATTAGACATTGTTAGTAGCGGAGCTTCTAGGTATATATTTTGTATTCAAGTAGAGAGAAAAGGTGTTCTTACATCAGGAAGAACGGTGGACTTTGGATATAAAAGCGGAACTTTTGAAATAGCAGGTTCATCAGAAATATCTATTGGAGATAGCTTGAATGACATTCATTTCTTTATTCCTGATGGAAAGCAGTCTGATTTTGTTTCAGGTGTTGCCCAAATGTTTAACTTACAATTTCAAACCGATGCTATAAATAAAATAGTAAAGGTTGAGCCATACGATTACTTTTACCAAAGCACATCTCAAGCAAAGAATTGGACAAACAAGATAGACTACTCTAAAGATATAAAAGACGAGTTTATATATGATATAAAGTCAGAGCTTATATTCAAATACAAGGATGCTTCAGACGATGCTATGCTAGACAGGTATAATAAAAAAACACCTACGGATTGGGGTGCTTATAGAGAGGTTGATGATGGTAATATATTTACAGATGGAACTTATGTCGTAGAAAATAAATACTTTTCACCTACATTTAATTATTCTGAACCTGACTATGTAGATAGAGAATCGGGTAGTACTGCTCACGATATAAAAAGAAGTCCTGTTATACCTATGTACTTTTCAGAGTTCTCAAACCTAGAGTTCCCTAGATTTGTAGATAGAGGTGAGAAAAACTTTGGAATTGGTGCTAGGGTTCTGATTACCATACCTGTTGATAGTGGCAACATACAATATATGACAACAGGCTTGACTAACAATATGACATCAGGATATTCCTATCGTACAGATGGAGAAATAGAAACATCAAACTCTTTTAATGATAAGTTTTGTAGAGCTTGTTTTATACATCACGCATTCTGCACTATACCTTATTCATCTGCGCCATCAGATGCTGATTGGTCATCTTTGACAAGTGGAGAGCTAGACACCATATACAATAGTAGGGCGAAGCTAAGTATAGGAACTTATAATGGAACGGAAGTGTTTTTAGACCCTAACCTATCTTTTAATGATGTTTACCTTACAACTGCTGATATACTAGATGGACACGACACTAAGATTGATTTTAGAGGGTTGTATCATAGCTTTTACAATAAGATGGTTAATCAGCTAAAGCAGAAGCCTAGAATTAGAAATATTCATCTAAACTTAACACAAGCCGACATAGCGTCTTTAGATTTTACAAAACTTATATTTTTAGATGGTGTGTATTATAGGCTAAATAAGATTATAGATTTCAAACCTCATCTTAAACAATCAACTAAAGTTGAGTTGGTCGAATATTTTGAATTGGGTAAAGATAGCTTATTGCAAGGAGATAAATTTAGTTGGGAAAAAATAAACGATAAATTCTAATGATAGCAAAAACATTCAACATAAGGAAAGATAAAGAGCTAACCAATAGAGTTTACTGCACTATTGATGGTGTACTAACACCTGTTGTATATAAGGCTTTAGAAACGGACTATATAACGTACACAGACCTTTATGTTACCAATGAAAAAAGAATAGCGCAACAATCATCATTAACAAAGGCTTCATCTTTGTCTAAATCATTTAAAGAGGTGGTTGGCTCATCAGAGGTAAAGGTTAACCCTATTTGTGTTTTTGATTATCATAGTAAGATAAAAGAAAGCAGTAATAAGGTTAGCTATTGGTGGAGTTCTTATGGTTCTACATATTTTTCTCAACTAACAGCAGAGTTTCAACCCGTAATAGGTCGTTTTGGTGCAGGTGTCAATGGTGCTTCTCCAATTTACTTTTTCGATAAAAGTTTCCTAACACTATCCGATAACATTACTTTATCGGGAGATTTTACAGTATTTTTATATGTAGAGCCAATACCCGAAGTTGCAAATGTTCACACTAATCATAGGTTTTTGGGAAAGAGTGATGATGCTGATATGTACTTTTCAATAGGTGAATATTCAAACAGGTCTTACAGCCTTAGCTTTTCATCATCAAGTAGTGTAGATGTAAGTGTAACGGGTTTGTATTGGAAGCCAACAGCAAAAAGACTATTGATAACACTACAAAGAAGCGGTACTGCTCTTTATATAAGGGAGAATGGGGTTCAGGTAGCTTCTGAAACTACACCTATAACAGACTTTACATTTAATCAGTTTGGAAGAATAGGTGGTGTAACATCTCCAACATACAATGGTTCTTTGATTCACTTCTCGGCTTATAATGGCTTTTTAGATAGCAGCCTTGAAACTGTTGAGAATGCTATAATAAAATCAGCACAAAAAGCTAAGGGATAATGAAAGATATACTAAAGACATTCGACAGAGCAATCAATAAGGTTGGCAAGAGGTTTGTAGAAAGAATACAACAAGAGCTTGTTGACCAAAACCATATTGCATCAGGACATATGCACGACACTATGCACTACTCATTAGATGAGGGCAATAACTATGTCGAACTAATAATTCAATCCAAAGCAGACTATGTAAGAGAAGTCAACGAAGGTCAAAGACCTTTTGATTGGGATGTATCTGAGATAATGAATTGGATGGATGATAAGGACAAGAATGGCACAATGCAAGGGAAGGAGTTTCCAAGTGGAGCAAAAGAAAGATTAGAGATAGCTTATCTGATTGCAGATGCAATATCAAGAGAAGGCACTCCAACAAGAGAGAGTAATAGTTATTCAAATAATAAACATAGAAAACATTTTATTGAAAGAGTAGTAAAGGCTTACGAAAAAGATTTTACAAACGATATACATAAATCAATATCAACAGATATACATAACATATTTAAACAATTACCAAAACAAGTATAATGGCGAAGAAGCAACAAACAGTACATCAGATTAAAATACTAGGTCTTAAAGACATTAAGGCTTTAAATGTTGAGATAAGTAAGTTAGCAGGTAACTATGAGGAATTAAAAGAAGGCTCAGGCGGTGCAGGGGATGGGTTAGAGAAAGTAACCAAAAAAGCTAAAAAGTCATCTAATATTTTTGATAAATTTGGAAAAGATGCTTTGAAAGCAACAACAGCTTTAATAGCCTTTAATAAAATATCAAAGATATTAACAGAGCAGATGAACAAAGCTGTTGATGTATTTAAGGGTTATGAATTTGAGATGCAAAAAGTTAGAGCTATATCAGGTGCTAATGAAAAAGAGTTTAGAAAACTTGATAAAACAGCACAAGCACTTGGTCGTTCTACATTCTTTACAGCACAACAAGTAGCATCATTACAGCTAAACTTCTCTAAACTTGGGTTTACATCAGCAGAAGTGTTAAAAGTTCAAGAAGCAGCTTTAGTTGGCGCAACAGCAACAGGTGAGGACTTGGCAAGAACAGCAACAGTAATTGGCTCTACCGTTAGAGGTTTTGGTTTAGATGCTAGTGAGGGAGCAAGAGTAGCCGATGTTATGGCTGCTTCATTTACAAGTTCAGCATTAACTCTTGAGAAGTTCCAAACATCAATGACAAAGGTTTCTCCTGTTGCGAAACTGCTAGGTATGGACTTAGAGGAAACTACTGCTGTTATGGGTGTGCTTACAGATGCAGGTATTGAAGCATCTATTGCAGGTACATCACTTCGTAATATATTCCTTAAACTTGGTGACCCTTCATCTGACCTAGCTAAGTCTATTGGCTTTACTGTAAACTCAGGAGAGGATATGGTTAAGGAATTTAGAAGAATGAGAGATGAGGGTGTTAATGTAGAGAAGATGCTTAAAGTTGTTGATGTAAGGCAGGTAGCTGCAATATCTACTATGATTGAGCATATTGACAAGATAGAAAGTCAGACAGAAGCATTTAGAAATTCAACAGGTGCAGCACAAGATATGGCTAACATTATTCAAGCATCTCTACAAGGTGCTACGCTAAGGTTTAATTCAGCTCTTGATGGATTAAGAATTGTTTTAGTAGAAAAAATAGCTCCTGCAATAACATCAACAATGAATGCACTAGCTAAATTTTTTAACATAATCGCTAAAGGAGCAGAAACTCCAATGTCTGAAATGCTTGAGCAAGACAGGATAAAATTAAGGCAGTATGAAATTCAACTAAAAAGCTCTAACACATCTCAAGAAGATAGAGTTAAAATAATAAAAGAGCTTAAAAGATTATACCCTGATTATTTAAAAGATATAGATGCTGAAAAAGCTACAAACGAGCAGTTAACAACAGCTTTAAAAAATGTAAACGACCAACTTGCTAATAAAATACTATTACAAAGAGAAAACGAAAAGATAGCAGAACAGGCAGAAAAACAAGCCGACAGGCAACAAAAACTTTTTGATAGAGAAGATGTATTAGAAGAGTTAATGGGCAAACTTGTTGATGCAGAAGGGTTTGTAATTAAAGAAAATGTCAGCCTTATAGAACAAGGAGAAAATATAATTGCACAATTACAAGAAAGTTATAGAAAACAAAATATTGGTGGTCGACCACAAGAGCTTAGAGATGTTGAAGATGCTGTAAAGTTTTTAGCAAAAGCTGAGGAAAAATATAATAGAGAAGTTGAAAAAGGGGTAAGCCTTACAGAGGCGAGAAAAAAACTAATGGATAGGTTAGGTATTAAGCCTGAAGATGTAACTACTACCACAACATCGGTAACACCAAAAGAATCAACTTTAACGGGCGATGATGATGGTCTTGGGTTAATTGACCCAACAACAGAAATTACAAATGTAGAAAGCACTCTGCAAATTATAAATGATTTGAAGTTTAAGTTTCAGCAAGATTATATTGATGGCACAATAAAAAATGAACAAGACTTTAACGACAAGATGCTAGAAATGCAAATCAAAACGCTTACTGAAGCATTAGCTTTTGATAAATTAACAGTTGACGAAAGAATTAGGTTAACAGATATGCTTCATAAAGCAAAGATGCAGCAATCAAAGATGAAGCAAAAAGTAGAGATTGACCGTATCAAGCAAATGAAAGATACGGGTAAGCTATTAATGCAAATTGGTGAGCAAGAAGGTAAAAATAGTAAGATAAGAGCAATAGGAATTAAAATTACACAAGCTGCTGCTATTGCTGAAGGCATAAAAGGATTGACTGATGCAAGTTCAGGTATTGCTGCACAATCAAAACTTTTATTTCCTCAAAACATTATAGCTATGGCTGCTACTGCTGCACAGGTAGCTTCTGTAATAGCTAATATAAAAGGATTAATAGGCGGAGGTGGCGGAGGTCAAGCATCATCTGATGGTGAAGCAGAGTTCTTTGCTGACGGTGGTCTTACAAAAGGCGGTATGTTTCAAGGTAACTCACACGCTAATGGCGGTGTTAAGTTTAGAGTTGGTGGTAGAATACACGAAGCAGAAGGTGGTGAAGCAATTATCAACAAGAAATCAACAAGTATGTTTAGACCTATGCTATCAGCTATAAACAGCTACAATGGCAATGGTGTTAAGTTTGCTGATGGTGGTTTGCTCAATAGTGGAGAGAAGTTTGCTATGGGTGGAGAGTTGAGGTCAGCACAGCAATTAGTAAGCGGAGGAATAGGGAGTTCTAAAGTTGTAATCGTAGAAAGTGATATGACAGATGTGCAGAATAGAATATCTGCTATTGAAAGTCAAGCTACTTTTTAGTATATTTGCGTATGATAAGACAGAATGATGCTGATATTGTTAATGAGTTTATAGAACTTATATACAATGAAGTGAAGGCACGATACTCTGAGGAAGCAGGAATAAAGAATGTCCTGAGCCATCTATCAGAGAAAGGTCTTATCGAGCCAAGAAAGCTAAGGGATTATATGATAATAAAAGATTTTGATTTGATATTGGAATCTAATGGCAATAACTACACATTCACTTATATGGACATATCCATTAAGTACGATGTGTCAGAGAGAACCATACAAAATATAATCTACAAACACAAGCGCAAGTTCAATAAAGATTACAACATTAGGTGATTACCCCATTTCTGCGAAAGATATGATACATTAATTATTAAATTTGCAAAATGAACAAATGGTATTCAATAGAAAACAAAGCAGATAACGCTGTCGAAATATCCATCTATGATGAGATAGGTGACTACGGAACATCTGCTAAGAACTTTATAGAAGAAGTAAAGGCTGTTGGAACAAAAGACATCACGCTAAGAATCAACTCAGTTGGTGGTAGTGTATTTGATGGTCTTGCTATTTACAACACTTTACGTTCTCACAATGGGTATGTAAAAATAAAGATTGAAGGTTTGGCTGCTTCTATATCTACTGTCATAGCAATGGCAGGGGATAACATAGAGATGTCCGAAAATGGATTCTTTATGATACACAACCCATTTGGACAATCGGCAGGAGAAGCAGGAGATATGCGTAAAACTGCTGACTTACTTGATAAGATTAAGAATGAAATTATCGAGATATATTCTAAGAAATCCAACCTAACGGTGCAGGAGCTTTCGGATATGATGGATAAGGAAACTTGGTTGTCAAGTGAAGAAGCAATCGAATATGGGTTTGTAGATACAATTACTGCTCCTATGAAAGTTGCTGCATCTTTTGACCTTTCTAAATTTACTAACGTGAACGAGAAAGAGGTCAATGATAAATTGAAATTAAATAATAATAATAAATCATTTAAAATGACTGAAGAATTAAAAACTTGGTTCAATGGTGTTAAAGAGGAAATCTTAAACGCTGTTAAAGGAGAGAATGTTTCTACTCCTGCTGAAGAAGTTTCTCTTTCTATTTCTGACAATGATGTTATCGTTAACAAGCTAGAAGAACTAGAAGAAAACGCTAACTCACTTCGTGAAGAAAAAGAAGAATTAGCAGGTCTTGTTGGTGAAAAAGAAAGCACTATTGCTGACTTAACTAACAAAGTATCTGAGATGGAAACTAAATTAGCTAAATTAGAAGCTACTGAAACTAACGTAGAAGTAGAAAGCGACCCATCTATCAACGAAAACGATGTTGTGGTTAACGCTTGGGATGCTTTTGCTAAATCAATTTTAAAATAATTAATAAATAATATAATATGGCTTTACAATTAACAAGTTTACCTACTGTTGAGCAGTATGATGTAAACAGAGCAATCATCCAACCTATCTTTATGGGTCAGGATTATATGCAATATATGGAAGTACTACCTAACATTAAAGGTACTACTGTGATTGACAAATTCAATCAACTAGGAAAGATTACAAAGGCTTTCACAAACGGTGCTTTTTCTGCTGAAGCTGATGCAGACCAAGGTGCTACAATCACAATTACTCCTTCTCGTGTAGAAGCTGAAATTGAGTTTAGAGCAAACGAACTTTTCAATAAGATGAAAGGTCAGTTAATGCGTGACGGACACGAGTTCGACAATGTTGATGGTTCTGTTGTTAAGAATATCCTTCTTGACTTAATCGGACAAGGTGTAAAAGCTGACTTCAATCGTCAACTATGGTTGTCGGATGTTGCTGAAGCTGATGCTCACTATGGTATCTATGATGGTATCTTCCAAGCTGCTCGTGAAGCAGGTGCAACAGCATTAACAAGAGAGTATGCAGGTCTTACTACACAAGCTGATGATGCTATCTTAGTAGCAGGTAATGGTCTTAAAATTATGCAAGGTCTTTACGATTCAGCTTCTCCTGAGTTGTTAGAAGCAGGAAACCACGTTTTCTTTGTATCAGGTGATATTGCTGATGACTATATGGCATCAACTTTAGAATCTTCTAACTTTGCAGCGGCAGGTTATGGTGCGTTGGTAAATGGTGTTCCTCAGTTAACTTACAGAGGTATTCCTATCATCGTTCGTAGAGATTGGGATGTAGCAATCGCTTCTGATGCTTCAGAAATCGGTGGTTGTACTTCTGCTAATGAAACTCACAGAGCTTTATTAACTACACAAAATGCTTTTGTTGTAGGTACTGACTTCGATGAGAACTCAGTAGAGCAATGGTACTCTATGGATAACAAAGCGTATCGTTTCAGAGTTGCTTATATGGTAGGTTGTGCATTGAAAGATGCTAAACTAGCTGTATATTATACTCCTAATGCAATCGCAGTATAATTCAATTTAATTAATGGGGGATGAAATACTCCCCCTTAATTTTTAACTTTTAATATAATAATAAAATGGCAATAGAAAATTTAAGTATAGCACACAGCGACTTAGAAAGAAGAGGCGGACTACAATATGTAGGTATCGGTCTTGTTTCAGGTGCTTCTGCTGTAACATTTGATAACACAGATGCTCATACTGTTTCTTATACTGCTGCTTCTGCTTTAGAATTGTTTGACCTTAAACAAGGTACGGGTTCTTTATCTACGAGTGGTTCAAAAGAAGGTGGAACAATTACATTTGAGCATAGCGTTTCTTTCTATGTACCTAACTGTTCTTCTGCTCACCTAAGAGCTTTAGAATCAATGAGAAACGAACACATTGTTGTTGTTGCTCAAGGGTATGACGGAAACAAATACTGCATTGGTCTTTCTGAAGCGTATGGTTTAGAAGATTCTACTCTAGGTAATATTCAGATGTTTGCTACTCTTTCATCTATCGAAGGTGGAACGGGTGCTGCTCTAGGTGATGAGAATGGTGTAACAGTTACTATCACTTGTATGTCAGGTGAACTTCCAAGAGTATCTGCTAACACTCTTACTCTTGACACAGCAGCAGGAACAATGACTTTATCGTAAATTAACTAAAAAGGAATGGTTAGGGCGATTTGCCCTTTCCTTCTTTTTTTATTATACTTGCAATATGTATAAATCTAAATTAAACAAAGGAACGACATTCTTTGATGGTTTCAAAGTAAGTTGGTCTAAAGCAACCCAATCAGAACTTAAAAAGGTTTATGACTTGGGATTTACTAATTTTGTAAGCAAAGAAGATGCAAAACCAAAGAAAACCAAAGCAAAAGCAAAAGAAGAATCAAGTAAAGACAACTCCGACAAAGAGTAGTTTTAATACTAAGTATGCTTTTGTTAACCTATCTACTCCTACGGTAGATACTGAGGTTAAAGATTTAGACAGATTAAGAGAGGACTTTATCCCTTTTGGTAAGGATAACTTGTTTCCTCAATACTTATCTGAACTAAAAAGACAATCTTCTACGCACAGGTCTGTATTAGCACAGAAAACTACATTCACTACGGGTGGTGGTTTTATTACTGACAATGAAGCTCTAGGTAACTTCATAGAGGATGTAAACGCTAACGGAGAAAGCCTAAAGGACTGCTTTAAGAAACTTGCTGATGATTACTATACATACGGTAACGCTTTCTTAGAGGGCGTTGTATATGATGGTGGTGTTAACTTCTATCACAAAGATGCTTCAACAGCTAGGGTTTCTAAAAACAAGAAGTATGTCTATTTCAATCCTGATTGGGCAAACTATCGAAAGAACAAAGAGAAAACTCAAAGAATACCAATCTACCCACAGATTTCTAACAGCAGTTTTATTATACACTACAAGGACTACGAAAGTACATTTAACTTTTACGGATTGCCTGACTATGTAGCTGCATTAGAACACATAGCAATAGACTATGAGATTGGTAAATTCAATCATACATCATTTAAGAATGGATTTAGTCCTTCCGCTATTGTTACCGTTAATGGCGATTTTGGCGAATCAGAAGCCGAAAAGTTTGTTGAAACTGCTAAAGAAACGCTAACGGGTAGTGGTAACAACTCAAAGATATTATTCCTTGTAAAGAACGGAGAGGATAGTCGAGGAACTGATGTTCAGATTATATCCAACAAGGAAGATGGTGACTTCTTAGACTTACAGAAGTTAACCGACCAAAACATAATTACTGCTCACAGATGGCAACCTGCCTTGAGTGGTATCGTATCATCGGGTAAGATGAACAATACGGGTAGTGAGATTAGAATAGCTTATGACTTAGCTATGTCAACTGTTATTAGAGATACTACTAACATCTTACTAGACCCAATAAAAAGGGTTATCAATGCAGAGATGGGGATAGATACAAGTGACCTTACGGTAGCTTACGAACCACCTATCTCATTCCTAGCGGACATTGACCCTAAGCAAGTATTGACTATCAACGAACAGAGAGCAATGCTTAACAAAGACCTGCCTACAATAGATGGTGGCGATTTGCTTATTATAGACAGAAAAGGTGCTAACGAAATAAACACAGAGATAGATGAGTAATGTAAGACAATTTGATAAGTTCGTAACACCTTCAGAGGTAATATCTAATGCGTTTACCAATCAAGCAACAGATACAGCTTTGATTAGCGATACTATCCTTGAAATTGCTGAACTTGCACACATCAAGCCTGAGCTTGGATTGGACTTCTATGAGGAGTTAAAGACACAGCACGACAGTACAGGAACGCTTACATCGCCTAACTCAATACTTTTGCAATACTATCTTAAACCTGCTCTATGTTGGTTTGTTAGATTCGAGGTAATGAATGAGATACAATACAATACGACATCGGCAGGGTTAGTAGTTAACTCATCCGATTTTAGTACACCTGCAAACGTAGAGCAATTCAATCAAATGAAAAGCGACACATTCAGAAAGGCAAAGGTATTGCTTGATGATATGATTGCACACATCACGCATCAAGACCAAGTAGGAAGTTTTCCTTTGTATGGTAAGGATGGTGATAGCTCAATGCCTGATACTGACATAGCTAGTAAGATGAACGGAATAATATTCTACTAATGAAGGAAGAAGAAAACGTATTTAGAGAGAATAAAGAGTGCCCTGACGGATACGAACACCAAATGCCTGATGGCTCTTGGATGTGCGGTAAGGAACATGATGGTGATGCTTATGATGCAAATCAAACTGACTTATTGGATTTAATCAATGAGATGGCAGGTGAGCTTATATCAGAGCTAAAGGAAACTAAAAATGCTTTCTCTCAAGAGGAGATAGATGAAACATATACAGAGTATAAGGCTTCCGTTAATATGAGCTACTCTGAGCTAAATAGATGGTCAGAGAGTGAGTGTAGCAAGAAGGCTAGTATAGGCAGAACTGCTATAAACAGAAACCTTACTTTGTTGTCAAAGAAGAAAGCGGATTGGACATCTGCAAATGCTACTGAAGCAAGAAAGGCTATTGCATATATAGCAAGAGCAAAGAAACAACCACAAGGCAAGAATGTGAGTGAAGAATGCCCTTACTCCAAGAATTATATTGCTTTAAAGAATTGGGCATACGATAGAAACAAATAAAATAATATAAAATGGCAACAGGATTTTTAGATGATAATGTATCGTTAATGCGAATGGTAGGTCATTCACCTAGTGGTGATGTTGAGGTATTTACTACTGCTGCACAAACAGGTAAAAGTTTTTACTGCTTACACTTCCCTGTGGAGAGTGTTATAGCTAGTATTGCTGCTAACGAATGTAGTGGTGAAACTGCTTTGCAAACGACTTTACCTGCGGGAACTACATTATTCTTAGGAAAGGTTACAGCAATTACATTGACAAGTGGAATTTGCATAGGATACACAGCGTAGTATGGCTAGTAACGAACATAGTAGTTTAGATAACTCACAGCTTCACGTTCCAAAGGACTTTAGTACAGCAGCATCTAATACCGTCTTAACAAAGGATGGTAGTGATGCTTTGACTTGGGCGGATGACAACCTTAGAAGAACTCATTTTGTTAGGGTTAATGGTTTTTTATCTGCTGTAACAACGACAGATGAATTAGCACCAACATATTCGGGTAACTCTACTCATGTTTGGAATACGGTGGTTACTGATGCTACTGCTGATGCACAAGATGCTGTTGCACAAGCGCAGCTATATTGCCTTAGAGATGGTTACATCAATGCTTTTGGTGGTGTTGTAGCTGCAACAAGCGGTAAGACTTTAAACTTTAAGATTTATAAGGGAACTCCTGTTGATGAAAGTGCAGCAGCTATTGACCTTACACAATTAGGTAGTACAGCTAGTGAAGTTGGTGGAGGAACTACAACAACAGATGTATTTGCAGCAGGTGGTTTGGGTAGCACTCAATCATTCTCAGCAGGAGATATTATCATAGTTACTATATCAGCAGGAGATACAAGTTCAACAACAGCAAGGTTTAACGCTACTATGGAAGTAGTATATACAGAGTAATATATGTTAGGATTAGGATTAGCAATAAGTGTAGGTAAAAGAATACTAGGTGGTGTTATAGAAGCTCTTATGTCCACTCTAAGAGGTCGTGCAGAGTATAGTGAGAACAATACTGATAGCAAGGCTGTTGTTAAAGATATAGACAACTACGAGCTTTTAGACAAAGCATCTATACTACTTACTCCTACTGCAACAAGTAATGCAAGGGTACACTCTGTAAAGACTTATACAGGTGATGAACTTGTAACTAATGGCACGTTTGATACAGATAGTAATTGGACAAAAGGTACAGGTTGGTCTATTAGTGATGGTAAAGTTATTGCAGTTTCAGGCTCAACATCTAAACTAGAGCAATCAATATCTAATCTAAGTGGCAAAACTTGTAAAGTAACTTTTACATTATCAGATTATGGTGGTAGTGGTGCAGTTATTGTAGATTTTGGTTCTACGACTTCTGCTAATATAAATACAAACGGAGAACATACAGTTTTTGGCACTTATGACATTAATGAATTTGAATTACTAAAGGGGAGTGGATTTTCAGGCGCAATAGACAACATATCAGTAGTAGATGTATCATCAGACTTTGACTTCGATAGAGCAAGTAGTGCTACAAGAATAAACTCTGATGGTTTAGTACAAGATATGCAGAGTATTACTGACCCTGAATTAGTACTTAATGGTGATTTTGAGGAGTTGGGTGATGAGTTAGTTACTAACGGTACGTTTGATACGGATAGTAATTGGACTTTAACACAAGCTACTATAAGCAATGGTGTTGCAAGTTTTGCTACAACAGATGGTAGTTTTGCAGGTATAAGACAAAATGTATTTACAACAGGAAAAACTTATTTAATATCTCTTGATGTATCTGACTTAGTAGGAATTGCAGAAGTAAATACAAACGGAGGTACTTCTATTGGTTTAGAAATAACAACTAATGGTACTAAGTCTTTCTATATGAAAGCAGAAAATACAGATATAGAAATAAAAAGAAAGTTTGGTCAAACTAACGTATCTGCAACAATAGACAACGTATCAGTACAACAAGTTGACCCTAACGATAGGTGGAGTTTACAAACGGGTTGGAGTATAGAAGATGGAAAGTTAGTAGGTGATGGAACAAATACAGGCTTTCAAAGCGCACAGCAAAGCAATCTTACTGTATCAGGCAACACGTATCAAGTAACATTAACAATAGAAGCTGTAAGTGGAGCTATAGAGTTAAAAGGAGCAGGTTTTTACACGAGAGTAGACACTTTGGGAGTTGGAACACATACTTTAACATTTGTAGCAGATGCAACTTACTTTAGATTTTTAGCACACGCAGGGGCTACAGCAACAATAGACAACATATCAGTAAAAGACATTACATTTAGTGAAGATGTAGATTTAGCTAGAATAAGCTATGATAGTAATGGAGATAATGGTCATATATTGTTAGAGCCTACTTCTACTAATCTTGTTCCTTATAGTGAGGATTTTGACGAGACAACAAGTGATTGGACAAACAATAACGTTAGTGTTGAATTAAATAGTACAATTTCACCACAAGGAATTAGCAACGCAGCTAAAATAACTGAAGATACAAGTGATAATGAACACATA
>Ga0208897_1000366_pt1 | contig 20943 bp, 27 predicted proteins | sample ColrivemetaGS697_FD_187594 | JGI IMG/M metagenome (GOLD analysis project Ga0208897, IMG submission 187594) | Estuarine microbial communities from the Columbia River estuary, USA - metaG S.697 (SPAdes) (version 2) | ecosystem: Environmental > Aquatic > Marine > Intertidal zone > Estuary | place...
CCCATCAGTTAATACTGCAACTAATGTTACAAATAAAAATACTAATAATGGCGACAGCTTAATTATTGTTCCCATTTCTCTTTGGTGTTAAAGGTTTCATCTTCTTCCTTGTTTCGCAACTTTTCCAATTGCTCTTCAAGGTGCTCAATATCGCTTAAGACAATTTCAGCATCTGGATCTGGTTCGTACATTGCGATGTCTCGCATTAGTTTTGCACGATAGCCCTCATTGTAGTATCCTTGCTCGATCCATCTTGCCAAATTATGCATCTGTTCAGTTCCTGAAATTGAGATGCGCAAGTCGTATTCAGTCCACTTGGTCTTCCAATCCCAAAACAAGATACCTTTGGTCAATCGACGGTGTAGATTGTGCAAAGTGCGATTACGAACTCGAACTAGGGACTTATCGTTACCAAACACATGAAGGAATCTGAGGAACCAACGCGGGCACCACCATGGTTTTGCTTCGTAATCCATTGCCAACACAAGCGGTAACAATACTTTACTAAACTCACTATCCTTATAGAATGTGATGTTCAGATATCCGTACTTGTCCCATTTAGCTGGAAAGAAGATGTAGCGCAGGTCTGACCATTCAAGGTTACGAGTGTGAATCATACCCTTATCTCGACCCTTCCAAAAAAGAAGGCTCTGCCCAAAGTCTTTAGCTTTTTGGCCAAAGGTTCGGGTGTCTTTTACATAGAATTTACTGTCTTTATTCATTAGTCTAGTTTTAAGCCCGCTTCGTTTAGGATCTGATACAATTGTTCACGAGACTTTTCATAGGCCTCGTAAGCTTCTTTGCTGTATTCGTTGTCTGGCATATATTTGTACTGAGCTCTCAACCATTGATCAAGATCCCACATTGCCATCTTCCATTTAGGACCGTCTACAGCATCTTGGAATTGAGAGCGATCATCGTTCTCAAAGTCGTTCAAATCAAATTCTAAGATCGCTTTCATTTGTACACCTCCTGAACTCGTTGCATTAAACTTGTGATCTCTTCTCGAGACATGTAACCTAATACATCGTCACTTGCATCTGGTACCCAGTCAAGTGTTGCAAAGTTTAGGTAACCTTCAATAATGTCTCGTTTTAATAGAGCACACTCGAATGAAGTGTAATCTTCAATGTTGAGACCGTTTTGACGAGGGTTTGAGTAAGCGCTTTGACCTGCAACAACACTAATGATAAGACCTCGACCAAGATCCATCTGTGCTTGTTGAGTTTCGTCGCGACGAACCTTAAATTCTAAATCTGCGAATGTTTTCATTTCTCTTCAGTATTAACTGTTTCTAATTGCATTGGTGTGATTTTACCATCTTCAATGATAACGTAACCACCGTCTTCCATGGCATCGATCAAATAGTAACGTCCACCCATGGCCTTCTCTGTTGCTGTAAAGCTTTCAAAGATGTCATTTACTTGAGTGTGACCTACAACTTGAATGAATTGCTTCTTCAAGCCATCATCACCTTTGTTTGAACCCATCAATGAACGAGGGCGAATCCACAACGGACCTTGTGTTGGTGAATCACCACTTGGATCCCAACCAAAATGATCAAAGTTAAATGCCGTTTGGCGACCTTTATACAACTCGTTCAATTGATCTACCATCGTATGCTTTGCCCATCCACCTTCTCCAAACTGATTGTCCATCCAAACTGGACTGATTCCAGCGTGAGTGAACAAGTATTCTCCAAGACGGTATGCAATCTGTAAGTGGTGCATATTCTTGGTCAATTGGTCTTGAATGTCCCACTTCATTGCTGCTTTGAAACCGCTGTAGGTTTCTCCAACATCAAAGTAGTGGTGATCGTGGTTACCAATTAGCATAACCACTTCTTTGTCGGTTGACTCTTTGAATTCAATGATCTGCTTGAAGTTGTGCAGTTGCTCAACTCCTGAGATGTTAAAAGAATCAAAGTAGTCACCCATGAAAATTACACGCTCCGCATCCGGATGTGCTTCGATGGCCTGTTTCCAGTTGGAACGACCATGTGTGTCTCCTAGTATTATCGTTTTCATATTGCTAATATACAACAAAAATTTGACATGGTAAAATCCGGGAGCAACTTTTTTGTAACAAAAGTTGATTAAATTTGTTACAAGATGAACACTTTTTCAAATCCAGTGTTATATTCAACCAAATATAGTTGCCCAGATGGAAGGCCGATTATATCCTTTTGAATATAGCGCCCTGTCATGTCGTAAACTCCAAGAACCTCTTTCTCTACATCAAACTCCTCAATACCAATCGTTGAAGGGTTAACCATGTATGCCATCTGCATGTAACCGGTAGAGATTGGGGTTGCAACACCACTTCTCCATTCACGAATACGGTATCCCGTCAAGAACGTACCAACAGTATTTGGAATCCAGTTGACTTGACCTCCACCTCCAACAGTGTAAGTACCGTAACTCGTCAATTGAGTAAACGGTGCTAATGGAACAAAGGTGTTATTTGCATATTGGTTCAATGCGTCCCACATTTCATATTGAACTGAATCATTCTCAAATGAATTGTCATTGATATAACTTGACAGATCGAATGAAACTGTATCGTTCTTTAGAACGTTAACTGTTGGAAGATAAGTGGGTTGCGGTGTATTGTTATTGACCGCATTGTAACGATCAACATCAAGACCTAACAAGAAATCAGAGTTCCATGAATTAGATGCATTGACTGACATACCTCGGCAACAGTGCGAGTAAACGAAACGATACTTGCTTAGATAGAAGTACTTGTATGCACTGGTATATGTAGTCAATAGGTTTCCATCTGACATCGTGTCAGTGTAAACCTTGGTCAGTGTAAGATCCTCTGAAAACTGATAGAAGTTATTGTTCTCAATGTAAACTTTAACCGTCTGGGTTGTTGGAATCACTCCCTGCGGGTCCGTGATAAGATATAGACCAACCGATTGACGATGTGGTTGCGTACTTGGATCATGAGTCATGATCAACCAGCCACCAAGAATATGAGACGCCGATACCGTACTAGAAACTGCTAGCAATAAGGCAAGTAAAAACTTTTTCATTAGATATAGTCTTCGATATATGAATCATCAATATCAACTTCTTCGCCAGCACTTCCAAGCTCTTCTGGGTTCCCCCATTCTTGAATAGCTGCATATAGGACTTTGTGGTTTTCTTCAGAGAGATCTGATTCTACCCAATCATTTCCATCATATACATAGAGTTCATCTCCGTTATCATGTTCTGAGTAACGATACTTAATTTCTTCGCCATCCATTTCAACAACACCCTGCCATGTTGTTAGTTGATACTTGATGTATCCTTCTTTTTTAATTGTAAACTTTGCCATTTTAGTTCATTATTACGATATACCAGTTAAGAGAACATGCGATCATTAACCACAAGAAATATGGCATGATCCAAAGAGCCCTACCCCAACCCGCGATAAGACGAGTATAGTGGGCCATTAAGAAGACTATTGCTGCCAGAACTGTGATAACTACCCCGGCCAAGAAAGTGTTCTGTGCGAAGAATATGAAGTTCCAGAAGATGTTTAAGAGTAGGGATTCACGGAAAAGACCCCAGGGAATAGGATTCTCTTCTCTGTTCTCATATTCATTAGTCATAAAGACTGAGAACGTGGCTCCGATAATGGTCCATGCAAGACCAAAAACCCAGCCTGGTGGTGTCCAAGGAGCCTGATTAAGAGTTGTATACCATTCGCTAACCACACCTGGGGTTGTAGCGGTAGATCCCAGCCACAAACCAAAGAAGTTAAGGGCAAAGAATCCAATCAGAGTTAAAATATAACGTTTCATTGAACTGAGTTTAAGTGTTCAATTAGTTATATTTAAAAAGTGGGATTTGTTTCAAAAATAAAAAGAATCGCCTTCGGCACTTACATTGCTATAACCGCTCCTTTCGGCTTGCGGTAGGGGGACGGTGGCATGCGGTAGGGTTCCGCAGAGGTCGACATCCAGCCACGACCCGTCTTTTACCCGGCCATATCCTCTGAAGAGGAGTGGCGATTCTTAAATGTCACATTACCATGTGTAGATAATATGAACCCATTGCGGTGCGGACGGGACTCGAACCCGCGACCCTCGGCGTGACAGGCCGATATTCTAACCGGCTGAACTACCGCACCGTTTGCTGATTACTCAGCCTTTGCTTTTTCAGAAACGTCCAAACGAACTTCCTGTGCAATCTTTTTAATATCCTGCATAGCCTTACGAACTCGTACACCTGCAGCTTTATTTTTCTTATCGTAGAACTTTGCAGCATCTGCTTCAACTTCGTTGATAAGGTCTTTTAGTTGGTTAAAAATATCCATGATTATCTTATTTATTATAATTATATGTAACCAAGCCAAAATGTTTCAACGCTTTTATATATTCGTTGAAGTTGTATCTGAAACTGGGGTTTCAACCTTTGGCTTGACTACTGGTTTTGGTTCACAGTGTACTTTAGTGCACTCTACTTGAACTTCTCTAATAACCTCAATTGTGATAGTATCATGCACAACTTCAGGTTCTGATGCTTTAAAACCATTAACACCATATTCTAGTGCAGCCCAAACAACAAATGAAACGCTAAATATAACAAAGCCAAATAGGATGGCTCCGGTATAGAATGCATTATTTAACGCTTTGCTCATTCGATAGATTTTTATAGATCGCTTTAAGAGAGTGTGTTACATTTTTTCTGATCTCGGTCTCCATTTTTTCACGGCGAGATTCAACTTCGGCATCAAAAATACGAGCGATCTTCTCGTATAGATTGGTTCCATTTACTTTAATACTATAACTGTATGTGTGATTAACAATGTCAATAGTATCTTTCTGGATCACAATAAAGATCTGGCTATCTTCACTCTTGATGTATCGCTTTCCGGAAATAGGTGAAATCAAAAGAACAGAACTTTCAAGTGAAATCAATCGGTGGCAAATACCAAATGTCTCTTTATAGAAATCTGTATCTTGCTCAAAATTTCTTTCAGGATCTGTGAGTTTATAGATCTTAAGACCCCAGCGCTGGGCATTCCGGCGGAAGTTGTGCAGAATCGTATTCATTATTCAGGGCGATCGTTATTCAAAAACTGTTCAATAGCTGTGATTCTGCCGGCTTGGCGGTCAGCAAAATTTGCCACTTCACCAATATACTGATTAATGTTTGCAATAGTTGCCTTAACATCGCTTACTTCAGTTACATGGTAGTTTAATGATGATTCGATATCTGTGAATCGGTCTTCTAATTCGTCCTCCCATGTTGCCATCATATCATCAAGCATAGTGTCCTCTTCTTGATCTTCAGCCTCTTCGTCAACCTTGAAGTAAACCTCAATGTCAGCAAGTCTTTCAGAAATAGAGTCGATCTTCTTAGAGTTCTCGTCAATCTCATTGAATAGTTCAGTCATCGCTTCCAGCTTAGTGTAAAGGATGTAGCCCATGGCAGAAACGATCATGGTACCAATAAAGAAAATAAAAGTCATATATTCCATACAACTTATACGTTAAAAAACTTGTTTGTTTCAAGATCATGAAGTGCCTGTGCAATCACTTGATGCATGTCATAATACTTGTAGGTTGCTAGTCTTCCGCCGAAGTGAATGTTAGGAATAGTATCTGCTAGTTTTTTATACTTTGAATAGATTTCGTTATTGGTCTCATCATTTACAGGGTAGAACGGGTCTACACCTCTTTGATATTCCACAGGAAACTCCCAGCTAACGTAGGTTTTCTTCTGATTCTGGTTGTCAAAATACTTATGCTCGATAACTCTCGTAAACTCCGTTTCAATATCTGTGAAGTTCATTACTGCGCAACCTTGATAGTTATCAGTGTCCATCATCTGGTTGTTCCATCTAATAGACTTGTATTCCAAGTCACCAAACTGATAGTCAAAGAACCTGTCAATCTGACCTGTGAAGATTACTTTATTTGCAACCTCGTTCCAAGTTTCCTTGTTCTCAAAGTAATCTACTCCAGTCTTAACTGTAACTCCGTCTAGAAGCTTTTCAAAGATCTGAGTATAACCTCCAACTGGAATGCCCTGATACTTATCGTTAAAATAATTATTATCGTATGTAAATCTTACAGGCAATCTTTTGATAATAGAGGCTGGTAATTCTCTAGGATCCTTTCTCCACTGCTTAGTTGTGTATCCCTTAATAAGTTTAATGTAGATATCACGACCAACCAATGAAAGCGCTTGCTCTTCTAGGTTTGTGATCTTACCATTAAATCTCTGGGAATCAATCTTTGCCTTGGCTTCTTCTGGAGTATTAACACCCCACATTTGAGCAAAGGTCCACATATTAAACGGAAGAGAATAGATCTCACCTCTATAATTTGCTACCGGAGTATTCTTATAGTCATTAAACTCTGCAAACTGGTTTACCCAATCCCAGATTCTCTTGTCATTAGTATGAAAGATATGTGGGCCGTATTCATGTGTGTGAATGCCCTCTCTGTCTTTTGTATAACAATTACCTGCAATATGGTCTCTCTTCTCTAGAACAAGAACACTGTACCCGCGCTTTTTAAGCTCGTGGGCACAGATTGCTCCGTAGAATCCAGCTCCTACAATTAGGAAGTCAAATTTATCTTGTGAATCCAAAGACATTCTTTGTAGATTCTGTGTTTTCAAATATAACAGGCTTAACAACTGCAACCGGTTCATTTACATGCAAGAATTCATTTGTAATAAACTCAGGTGCATTTGGGTGCAATCTCTTGATCTCCTGTTCTGTTTTTTGAATCAATTCTGCAGTTTCATTTGGACGAGTATAGAACACAGAAGCTTTCTTAAGGGCTTTCAAGTGCATCCAAAGTGGAAGTGGGCTTGTATTATAGTATGCAGAGTTGTGGATCATGAATGAATAATCCGGGAATGGATTAGATCTTTCAGTTGAAACCATCTTTGAAGTTGCTCTAAGCATCTCATCATAGTCACCGTTTGATTCATGGTGTTCTGCAAGACGATAGAGATTTTCATTTCTTCTAGGATTGAACTCACTAGCTTTATTCCATGAATCAATAGCATTGTCACTCTCACCCAAAAACTCGTATGCATTTCCAACAAGGTTCAGACCATAGTATGCCATATCATCAAGGCCGTTTGGCTTGTTTGTTTCCAAGTAATTATGAACCTGGTTCAGGTACATGTTGAAATAGAAGATACATCTGCGTGCATATTCTCTAGCGTGGTGCATTCCAAAAGGAAACTGATTAGGATCACCATACGCGTCAGAATAAGACTTTGCAATATACCACAAGTGGTATGGATCTTCTAGAACCTTTGTAGATACAACTTTATCTCTTTCCAATTCAAGTGCATCATTCAAGAACTTCATAGGTGCAAACCAAGTTTCACCGTCATTTGTAATGATGTGTCTAAATCCACCATCTAGGCTAACTCTAGTAAAGTTCTCACCGATTTGTGGAAGGTGAATTGTTTCATGTCGTTTGTCATGTGCAAAGAACCAAGGGCGCTTAGCATTCCACAACCAAGTACGGAAGTACAATGAATCGCCTGGATCTGCTACAATGTTAAATGAATCAATGCTTGTGTCTGTAAATTGTAACCAGTTATAGTCTTCATCAACTCTAAGCTGCTCATCAGCATCCATGCGAAGAATCCAATCACATCCATGATCTGCCGATAGACATGTTTGTAGTGTGTGATCACGGTTCCATCCTGGGTAATCCCATGCAATTTCATAAGTGAAACCTGGCACATTATTTGCTGCGAAGAAAGTATCAATGATCTGCTTTGTGTTATCATTACCATTGCACTGAATTACGTAGTAGTCAACGTATCCTACAACAGACTTTAACATTCTTTCAATTGTGTTGGCTTCACTGCCAACCATTGCATTCAAGCAAATCTTAACGTTTTGTGGCTTTTTCATTTTCTAGTAATTATGTAATTATTAATGACGAGTGCATATAGACCGTGCTTAAACATTGTATGTACTGCATCGGCCGGTGTTTCAACAATCGGCTCCTCAGGCCCATTAAATGATGTATTTAAGACCACTGGAATCCCGGTCTTGTCTGCAAATGCACTAATCAGCTTGTGATAGTTTGCATTGCTCTGCTCTGTAACAGACTGATATCTTGATGTATTATCAAAGTGTGTTACTGCAGGAATCTTGTCTCTCCATTCAGGTTTTACTGTAGTAGTAACTAGCATGTATGGAGAATATGTGTCGAGTTCGAAGATTTCTGCTTGACGCTCATATAGAACTGAAGGTGCAAATGGACGATACCATTCACGCTTCTTGATTTCAGAGTTGATATATTCAACCATCCACTTACTTTTAGGTGATGCAAGAATAGATCTGTCTCCTAGGGCTCGTGGGCCACATTCACTTCCGTTCTGGAACCATCCAATAACTTTATTGTCGGCCAACCAACTAGAAGCAATCTGAGCAACTTCATTAATACTTTCGTAACGCTTAAATGTAAAGCTATCTCTAAGATCAGATTGATTTAAATCGCTTTCAATCTCAAGATCACTGTATGTTTTTCCAAGATATGCAGTCATCCAATGGTCTCTCTTTACAATCTGTCCCATTAGAACATGACCGCCATAGAATGCAGCACCAATAGCAATACCTGAATCATCAGCAGGTGGAACAAAGTACTGGTTCTGGAACATTCCACTCTTAATGATTGCCTCATTTGAGTTACAGTTCAAGAAGGATCCACCGGCAACACAGATGTTTTCAGAGCCTGTCATATTCTTAGCCATTTTGGCCAAGTGAAGTGATGCAGTCTCTTGCTCTCTTTGGTAAAGACCCGCTACGTTGGCTTTTGCCTGAAAGTCTGACTTGTAGTTAACCTCAGGAACAAATCCATCGATGTTAACTCTCATGTTGTCTTCTGTAGTTTGTAGTTTTAGAGGGTGCTGATTTACATATTCTGGATCTGCATAAGATGCAAGACCCATTAGTTTACCAGCCTGCCATGTATTAGTCTTCTCGCTGTAAACCAACTGAAGTGCACCTTTACCGTAGAGGTAGCCAACTGAAGCCTCGGCATTCTCATTATGATCCTGAAACGGATAAGCAACCCACTTCTTATAAACTGGTGTGATCTTACTGTTATTGAAGTGGTAGATTGAATAGCCTTCAGCCCACTCAGTTCCTTCGATTACTGGCTCATCGATTTTGTACCAGTCTTTAATAGGAGTCTGATCATTATAGACAGAACCCATAGCATCTGCAACTACAACAACTGCTTCATCAAAGTTTGAACCACAGAATGTTGAATATGCGTGGGCTAAATGGTGAGGAACAAACTGTAGTTTGTTAAGACCTAATCCTGTTAACTCCTGAAACTGTTCAGGGATGTCATTGATATCTTCTGTTGTATTGTATACAAAAAGATCTACATCCTCCAGCGTGGCTCTAATAGCGTCCAAACAGTACTTAATAGATTTGCTAGGAATACGATCGGAACGGTCACATTTAATCCTTGAGATACGCTCTTCGTTGATAGCAACTTTCATTACACCATCAACGGTAATCGCTGCACCCCTATCGTGGCCGACTGAAAATGCTAAACAGATTTTGCTCATTTGTAGATATAGTTTAAGACTGATTCGTCTTCGTAATACTTTAAGTAGTCCATGTCATTTTGAAATGGGTGGCTGTGTTGGCCTGATTCAATCCAATCCCAGTCTTCTTTACCCAATTCAATGATTCTATTATGGATAGCTTTGTCATAATAGTCTCTAATCAACCTTGCCTTACGATTGATATCTGTTGAGTTATTGTCAACTGTTGAGTTTCTATTATTATATTGTAAATACAACATCTTGTCGATGTGTACCATTCTTGTGTTTAGGAATGTTCTAACGATTAACTCATAATCATCTGCAACTGAAATGGATCTGTTATGCTTTCCGATTTTATCGTATACATCCTTCTTCCAAATACGGGCATGGTTTGGCATACCGATATTAAAACGAATTGTCTTAGGGTTAATGTTAGGGTAAATATGGCTTAAGTATTGTATACCATCTGCTTCTACCCATTCATGACCGCCATATGCCCATACAAATGTATTGTTAGGGTTAGCGTACCACTCTTCACGGGTTCCAACTGTCTTTGTATAAAAACGCATAGTTCCATCTTCAAATGGCTCGGCAACATTAGTATAGAAGAACCCCGCATCTGGGTATTGTTTAATAGCACCAACAACTTCTTCTAGACATGTTGAAATAAGTGCATCATCGTGATCAAGTTCTAGAAGGTACTGACCATTTGCCATTGAAGTAGCACGGTTCTTAACCTCACCGATATTTCCACCTGAAGTTGGGAATATTCTAACAATTCTTACCCTGTAATCATTAGCTGCAATGCCTTGTAGAATTCCCCAGGTTGTTAAATGTGTTTGTGGTGAGTCATCAACAATAACCCACTCCCAATTATTATATGTTTGATTCTTTAGACTTTCATAAGCTCTAAAGATTTTGTCCTCTGTTTTATATGTCGGTGTAAATACTGTAAAGAATGGGTTTTCTTTTGAGTTGTAAACCAATTCTTGAGAAGAACAAGCCCAGTTTGTGGCTGCTTTAACAATATCGTTTGCAGTAGTATCAGCATCATACTTAATAGAATGGTGACACCATTTAGATGCGATATAAGAGTGGTCTGCGTACTTATAGATGTTTTTAAAGTCTTCTCTATTACCACCGATAGTTAAGATAATATCAGGGCGAATGGCTGAGAAATCTTTATAAAAGTTAGAGTCATCATTATAAACATGAACCGTAACATCTTCTTGAAGATTTTCTGCTGAATAAACTGAAGTTTTCATTGGAAATGTCCCTGACTCTTCTAAATCAAAGCCAAAGATCATTGCAGTAGGTAAACCTGTCTTTATCATTATTAATACTTTACTGGTATTATAGGTAAATATATGGTAATTGTTTCAAGATGAAAGGGCAACGTTAGGGGCTCCCACCCACTCGGCTTCTGGCTCCGTTGTTTCTCCCTTTCGAGTGAAATGCAAGATATGTATTCCTCAGAAATCAGAGTCGTCTCCGAGTATCTCTGCATCTTCAATCAAATCAATCCATTCTGGATGGTTTCTATCATGAGCTATCTGAATGAATTGAGATTGACTCATTAATGAAAGTTGTGCATCTCTTTTAAAATAAGAACCAACCATCATCATGAATTCATTTGCAGCATTAAAGTCCTGAAATCTCAGGGCTGCCAGTTCTGTAGAACTGTGTTGAATCTTAAGAATCCAAGGCGCAGCCCCAGTTCTTACATCCATATTGTTTTTCATTTTAATTATAATTGCTAAAGTATCTCTCACCGCGGTCACATAGAATAGTTACCGCATTCTTGTAGTTATTGTCTCTAAGCCATTGGAACGCACCTCTAACATTTGCACCTGCCGAAATACCTAAGAACAGTCCTTTCTTTTTGGCCAGATGTTTTGCAAAATCAATAGCACACTGAGTTTCAATCGTGATCACCTCATCAACAAAACTCATATCAACAAGAAACTTAGAACCATCACCGATACCCTGGATTCCATGAAGACCTGGTTGACCACCTGACATAACAGGAGATTCTGCTGGTTCAATAGCTACAATCTTAACATCTGGAAAGGCCTCTCTGATTCTTTTGCCAGCTCCCATAAGAGTACCACCGGTGCCAGTTCCAAGGATAAACACATCTGGTTTCACAGAGTTTTCCATACACTGTTGTACAATCTCTTCTCCTGTTGTCTGATAATGAGCATCAATATTGAGTTGTGTGTGAAACTGGTTTCCATTAAACCAACCATTCTTCTCACACAGTTCATCACGCGTTCTAATGGCCAGATCGAAGTTACCTGCCTCAACCTCAATAAGTTCAGCACCATAAACTCTAAACATCTGTTTGCGCTCCTCACTCATATTTGATGGCATAACGATCACACACTTGTAACCGAGGTTTGCTGCAAACATTGAGAAGGCAATCCCTGTGTTTCCTGAAGTGGCCTCACAAATAGTGTCTCCTGGTTTTAGTAAACCAAGCCTTTCAGATTCTGCGATAATATGGGCTACTGGGCGGTCCTTAACAGATCCACCTGGATTCATGAACTCAGCCTTTCCCCAAACTGAATACTTACCCATACTCAGTTCTATCATCGGGGTATTTCCAACGTTAGGTCTTAAATCCATTAGATCTCGGTGTCAAAGAAGAATGTTTGGAAAAGACGTCCATCGTTAATATCACGGCCGAAGTAATCTAATGATGTGTGGAAGATATCACCACGGTAAAGAACAAGACGGTTGTACACATTGCCGACGAAGTCAGTCATTTCCCACTTAGTCATGTCTTGAGAGTCCTTGTAGATCTCACTCATGATATCCATGTTGTATGAACCATCTGGGTTTTTAGGGGCCATAGTCAAACCCGTTGCTTTGTGTCTGAAAAGACCTGTTCCACCTGTTAGTGGTGCATTAGGAGTCAAATAACAAACACCAGCCCATCTTGTTGTCTGATCGGCATGAACCCATGAACGGTCTCTTTGTGTTGTGTACTGGAAAGCACCTGTGTATTCAGTGTCCCATCTTGTGATTTTTCCAGCATAAGGCTGAATGATAGATTCGATAAGATCTTTAACACCCTGGTTATAAACTGGCTTTGTTCTGATACCAGGATAGTTACCAGATGTATTGTATTCCATAGCTAATGCCATGGCTCTAACTTCATCTACATCGTTGTAGAATCCATCAATAACAACGCTACTTACTTGCATTTTGATAAACTTTAAGGTTTCTAACTATCATATCAGAACCGATAGGATTTGTTTCTTTTGGTTTCTTTAATCCGTGGTTAAGAATGATATATTGTGGTTTTGAATTTTGAATTAACATTTCTTCGTTTGTACACTCCTGTACTAAATGACCATCGTAATAGATTCTAATAAAGTCTTCAGTCCAGTGGCATGCATAGTGTACAAATCTTTCATGCGGGTTCTTTACATAGATTCTTGGAGCTCCGTAGTCTTTCTTTCCGTTTCTCCAGGTTCCTGCGTTTCCCCAGTGGATGTTTGGCTTAATCTTTATATCGTTTAAATCATCTGTTGTATAGGCTTCAAAGATGTCGATTTCAGGCGGCCATGAATCCTGACCTGCAAGCCAAAATGCCGACCATTGCATGAAATCTGTAGGGATCATAATCTCAGCCTCAAACCAACCAAACTGATATGCCTTTTTAGTTGAAATTAACCCAGCACACCATGAACCCGTCCATACTTCTGGAAGCTTCTTAGATCTTTTCCATTCAGGGAGTTGATTCTTAACAAATACTCTAGGATTTAAACAAAGACTTAGCTTTAGTCCATCTTCAGATGTTTTTGCACATGAATCAGTTTCAGGCCAGTACCACCAAAGCTGTTCTGTATGAAAGTTTCCCCAAGGTTGACCGAATCTCCATTCAGAAGAGTCTATTCTATCACCGTTAAAACGATCTTCGAAAACAAGATTATATTCAGACGGTGGCATAACTTTAATAGAACTTTGGCCAGGCACAATATACCGATACCAGGCCTTAAATTGTAACCAAGAATTATAAATATTATTGGTTAAAGTTCTTTGAAAGATATGCTTAAGTACCATAGATTATTTATCCTCTTCCGTAGATGTCGTTCAATCTGACGATATCATCCTCACCGAAGTAAGACCCTCTTTGCACTTCAATAAACACTAATGGCTCATTGCCTGTATTTTCAATCATATGTTTTGCCAGTCTTGGAATCACTAATGTATCTCCGGCTGTACAAATAGTATTTACACCATCAAGTGTGAAAATCCCAACACCTTGTGTAACACACCAAACTTCATTACGTTTAAAATGGTATTGGTATGAAAGCTTTCCGGCTGGGTTTACCATGATCTGTTTTACTTTACAGTCGCTATTTTCAAAAATGATATCATAGCGGCCCCATGGTCTAATGTTGTCAGACATTTTTTATGAAACTTTATTGAGGTCAGAAACCATATAGTTTAACCTCTCCTTAATCTCTTCTTTTGAAAGACCTTCGATATTTTCCAGAAGTTTATTGATCTGGATTTCATAAAACATAGTGGTTTTGTAAGCTGCCATAATTATTTCTTTAAAGGGTTATTAATACGATCGATCCATACAGGGTCAATATCCTTTAGGAATTCGATGTAAAGTTTGATACAGTTTTCAACATCATCCTTGTGCACCATTTCAACAGTTGTGTGCATATATTTCAAAGGCGATGCTAGGATTGCAGTAGGAGTATTTGACAAGAAGAATCCCATCGTGTCATTTCCATAAGATCCAACATGATGTTGTAATGGAAGTTCGTTCTTCTTTGCAATCTCTTTTAGCTTATTAAGAATACCTCTGTGGTTTTGTGAAGTGTATTCAAGAGATGGGCCCTTTCCGCCTTCAACCGGGCCGTGCTTTGCCTTGTCCATCTTAGGGTGGTTCACATTGTGGCAAACATCATGAACAAGGGCCAAATCAGCCTGCAAACGTTTTGCAATGTTCTTAGCACCGTAGAGACCAACCTCTTCTTGAACCGAGTTTACAACATACAAGTCATAAGGTAACTTAATACCGTCTGTTGCAATGCGCTTTACAACTTCTGCAATGATATAACCACCAATCTTGTTATCGAGTGAACGGCCAACATAGTAGTCACCTAGTTTGTCTAGTTGTGTATCGAATGTTGCAAGACATCCCACTTCAACTCCTAGTTCTGTAACTTCTTCATCTGATGAAACACCCAAGTCAATCCAAAGTTCATGCGGTTCATAACCTCTACTAGTGCGTTCTGTGCGAGTGTGGATAGCAGGCCATCCAAATATACCTTTAACCTTTTTGCCATCGTGTGTGTGGATCATAACAGTCTTAGATGGAGCAATCATGTTATCTGAACCACCGTGGTGACGAACACGAACAAAACCGTCTTTTTCGATGTGTGTAATAATCCATGCAATCTCATCACAGTGTGCTTCAATTACAACCTTCTTAGGATTTTCTTTAGATGATTTATAAATGCCGTATGCAGTTCCATAAGCATCCATATGGATTGAATGAACAAAGTCTGAAATGTAATTAAGCCAAATGTTTTGGCCTTCAGTCTCCTGGGCTACTGGAGAATATGCATTAAGATAACTATATAAAAAGTTATTGCTTCTCATAAAAAATGTATTGGTATAAATTATGCTAAATTATTTGCTAAAAGACCTAGGGCAATGATGATCATAAAAGTTAGTGAGATCATTGCTAGTTTTTCATTGGCTTCTGCCTGGGAAACTGTACGGCCTTGATATAGATCACCATCATATAGTACAAATGTAATTTCATTAGGATTAAAACCATCGATATCTAGCCCACGTAATTCTAATTCATTCTCTAATAAATCTAGTCTATTGTCAAAAAAATACTTAAGAGTTTGGTACTCTTCAATCGTAAATTCTTGGGTTGGATCGATTGTTAGTTCATTGTAATTATCGAACTTGTAATCATTGCGAACCTTATCAAGAAGGCTTGTTAAAACTTTTAAATCACTCATTGTAAATAGATTTGATCTTTATATGTAAAAGGGTTTAAAAGTTTCAAAACGAAGAAAGCCCAGTTGAGGCTGGGCTTTCAGGGTAATCGGTAGGGGTCTTACCGATTGGTGACCTACGTTCGGATAAGTTATACAACCAAACGTGAATATGTTTCATCTTACTCTTCGATTGGATTTTGTAACATGTATAAAATCTTTCCAATCATATTCATTGAAAGTGCACCGGCCAAACCTAACATAAAACTGTTCAAGTTATTGGCCGAGTCCTTGATGCCAACAGCCCACATAATAGTAATCGCTGCAGTGCCAAAAAGCATGATCATAACCACACCCAATGATAATTCAGGATTGATCTTTGGTACCAGTTTGATAACTGTTTTATTAAAAATTGCCATTGGTAAAACAGCCAGTAAACCTAGTAAAAAGTCCATTTATTTATAATTTATTTGAAGATGTATGAATAATTGCTCTCCCTCTTGGACTCGAACCAAGGACCCTCTGATTAACAGTCAGATGCTCTAACCAACTGAGCTAAGGGAGATCTTGCATGGCATGCTGTTACCCCGGATAGATTCGAACTACCATTAAGTGGACCAAAACCACTTGTCCTGCCATTAGACGACGGGGTAATATGTAGTCCTGACTGGACTCGAACCAGTGACCCTTCGCGTATCAGGCGAATGCTCTAACCAACTGAGCTACAAGACTATAGTCGGGATGACACGATTCGAACGTGCGACCCCCTGGTCCCAAACCAGGTGCGCTACCAACTGCGCCACATCCCGAGGTTGTTCCGGAGAACAGTACTTATATATTAAAAAGTATTATTGTTTCAATCGACTATAAAAAAACCCGGTCCAAAAAGGACCGGGTTTGACGGGGGACCGCGTAAAAGACCGTTGCGATCGGTCTTGTTGATACGCTAATTATATATCTGATTAAGCTTATTCGTATCTAAAAGTAATCAAGATTGGTTCTGGAGTTGTAGAATCAGTAACGCCTATAATGTTGTAACCTGTTTCATAGGTACCTACGAATTCATAAACTTCAACACCATTGATTGTTTTTAGTGTTGGGTTAGCAACATTAGCATAAGGACCACCTAGTGTTGATGTATCAAATGCAGAGTAGCTCATACCCCAGTTATAGCCTAGTTGGTTATAACCTGTTGTAAGTGAACCTGTAGCAGCGTCAACTTCAATGTTAAAGCCAAGTGAAATGTATTGATTATTAGAACCTGAACTTGCCGGTCTATTTGCAAGAACTGTTGCAAGCTTACTAGCAAAGTCTACATTATTTGAATCATATCTAGTGATTTGTACTAGACCACCTTGTGATGGATTAGCCGCATTGAAGCGAATTTGACCATTTGCTGTGATATCATTAACTGATGAAATTCTAACGTAGTTAGAAGCTGTTGCAGTTTGTGGGCCTGATGGAGTACCAGGGTTTCCAATTACTACAGGTGGTTGTCCGGCTACTAGTGGAGCAGTACCTGGAACGTCACTGATGATGATTTTAATTTCGTCACCATTTTGTAGATAACCGCCTTGAGGATTTCTTCTGAAGCTACTTGCAATGCTACCATTTGTATACATGAAACCAGTACCTGTAGGATAAGCTACAAGAACATCATTTACATAATATGTAAGCCATTTACCTGTGTTAGTATAACCATTATACGATGTCATGAAGTTAAACTGCCAACCTGTGTAACCATTATCACTAATAGCAACGTTATTGATTGTTTGTGTACCATTTCCTTCCATAGGCAAAAAACCAACTGGATTGTTTAGTGCAGAATTTCCATGTGTACCGTAAAGAACTGCGTTTGGTTTACCTTGGTTAAAGTAGAAAGATTGAAGTGAAATTTTATCGTTAGATCTAAGATCAACCGTCACATTAACTGTACCTACATAAATACCACCGTTTGGAAGTGGAATTGGTGCCAAATTTGTATAGATATCATTCTGTGCTAGAATCCAGTCAGTTGCTGGTTCGATTTCGTAGAATTGAAGACCTGATTTTCTACCAGCTACGTGATTGATCATTTGAAGGATCTTTTCACCACCTACACCACCGTCACCCCAAAACATTGGAGCATCTGCAATACCTGCATAATTTAGTGTATTTGAATCAGACCATACCATGATCTCATTCAGTGTTTCTTGTGGTGGCATTACCGCTGTACCTGTAAGAACCTCAGCAGGTTGTGAACCTGTTTCATCAAATTGGAAAACTTTACTTGCAATTTGATCAACATTACCCAATCCAGGGTTTGATGCTCTATAGTAAATTGGTTTCCTATTGTGTGGATTTGCCATTATTTTAATAGTTTATTTTTATAGATTTAATAAAGTATATATTGTTAAAATTAAATTTATATTCCTATTAATATAACCTTATTTTCATAAATTTAATATTAACTTACAGAAGTATCAATTGATACTTTTATTTAGGGTGACTAATCGGGATCGAACCGACGACCTCTTGAACCACAATCAAGTGCTCTAACCAACTGAGCTATAGTCACCATGTAAAGAACTCATAACCGGGATTCTGTCAAGTCCACCATCTATCTATCGCCGCTACCTTGTCCAAGTTGCTCACACTTATAGACTGTTTTGCGTTGCATCCTCGGTGGTCAAACGCTTACGCTCCCACCTTAAGCAAAGATGTCCCGAGTTTCCTCTCTTTCGAGCGGTGGATTGTTCTTTGTACACCGGGAAGGATTCGAACCCTCATCGCCTGATCCGTAGTCAGGAATTCTATCCATTGAACTACCAGTGCAGTTGTGGGAGTAGATGGACTCGAACCACCGATGTCTTACGACGGCTGATTTACAGTCAGCTGCAATAGCCACTATGCGATACTCCCATAAATAAGAGGCTTCACCCATTTAGCGCGCTTCCAGCATCAGGGTCCCTACCTAAGCAGTCCGTCGACTGTAACCTTAGGATTTTACGTTTGTCTCCTCTAAAATCTTTAGACTTCCATCCGTAAATCGTGAAAACACTCTTTACATAAGAACTCCATTACAGTTACGTTTCGAACATCTGCCTCAAACGGGTTTTCAGTCCAAACACCTAACTCTCTTTCACAGCTTTCGCAAGTGTCAACTAAGTCGCCGAACAATTCTCTTGCGATCGCTTCTTTTTCTTCCTTTGTCATCATTTCTAAATTTTAAGTTAATTTACTGTCAACTTGGCTTTAGCAATAATTACAAGGCTAATATACAAAAAAGATTTGACATAAAAAAATGCTTGCGCAACTTTTTTCAAACTTTTTTTGCACGCCCACTAGGATTCGAACCCAGACAAACGGTTTTGGAGACCGCTATGCTACCATTACACCATGGACGCGTGAATGGATTATATGTATTAGTGATCAGATTGTTTCTTTTCGTCTCCAGAAATAAGAGCCTCAAGAATGCCGATGATGGCAAGAGCCATAGCTGTATGGCTGATAATAGATGCGAATGTTCCAATACCTGGAATCGCGTGGACTAGGGCGTGTTTTGCTGCGTGCTTGATTTCAACTTCTGCAACGATACCTACGATTGTTGCTAGGGCAACAAACTCAAAAGGACCTGGAGCCCCTGCAAACTCAGTTGCATAATACGACAGTTTGTTCAGTACAATACCTGTGATTTTCTCAGCACCCTGCTTAACTTTATCTAGTAGATTAAAAGGAGGTACGTGGTGGAGTTTGTGTGCAATAGAAGAAACAAATGGAATAGTCTCATCGCTAGACTCTTGAACCATGTCATTGAAATCAAGATTGCCTAAAAGAATAGCCTCGTTAATAGACTCAATGATTGCCAGTTCAAAAAGAGAATCAATAGACTCTTTAACTTCTTCAGTTGCTGCTTCTTGAGATCCCTTTGCAACATTTTTAACAAGACCTGCAGTCATCCAACCCAGAACTGACTTAGAAATAGCCTTTAGGTTTTTAACTTCTTTAATAATTAGGGTCTTAGTTCCTTCTTCTGCATTATTAAATGCATTTGAGATCTCTTTTACTTTTGACTTTGCAAAGTTAGAGTATGCAGATCTGGCAGTATCGAAAGTTTCTTTGGCCCACTTCTTAAGCTGACCTACCATTAGCTTGATTACATTTGCAATGTCGCCACCTAGCTTTAGAATCTTTTGTTGTGTATCTGAAAGGGCCTGTTTGCCCTTCTGCTTAGCGATCTGTACAGCATTGTCAAACTTCTGCTTCATTTTGACCATAAGAGACTCCTCATTAATCATATCGAAGGCCTCATCAAAAATACCAGCCTCAACAAGAACTACTGCCTCGTTGATGACTGGTTTGATTTCTTCGAACTGATTAAAGATGTTGATTAGTAGTTGTCTTCTAGATTCTACCAATCTCTTTTCTACCAAAAATGAATTATAGTCTAACAGCATTTAGTATATATCCTTATTTAGGGGATACCGAGTTATCTTGCCAGTTGTAGTTCATCTCTACAAACTTATTATTGACAAGATTTTCAAGAAGCTCATTGTATTGTTTAATAAGGTTCTTGTTGTGGTGTGTGTACCTTTTAATGACTTCTCTATTTCTTTCTAGATAAGTTTCATCGGTAGGATGTGATTTGATGGCCTCTTCGACAACATCAGCGGCCTCATACATCTGGAAACCTTCATAGTAATAACCAAGATCAGGGCAAAGATTTGCATTATGAACTACAGGGGCTCCCATCCATGCTGCATCAAAATACAGGTAGTTTAGGTTGTTTTCCCATTGCCAAGAAAGCACAAGATCAGCATGTATATGGATCATGTCCTGTGTTGGGACTCTAGGATTCAATGAGATCTTACCTTCGATTAAAAGTTTTTTATCTCTTAGAATTTGTGTGACTCTTGGCTTTGATATCAAATGATCAGCACCCATGATCATGTGTTTTTCAATATCAATACCTCTATCAAGAAGTTCTTCAACGGTAACTAATGTTGGTAAGAAGTGCTTCATAACGGAAATATTAGCTTCCATTGTTGCAATCTTTTTGATAGGTCTCTTTACAAATTCACCAAATCCTTTTTGTTCACAGTAAATCTCAGTAGCAATAGGTTCCCAGACAAATGGAACAACTGTTGCATTTTTAGACTTAGATACAAATTTATACCAATCTTTACATGTATTTTCCATCTGTGGAATAATCCAAATCTGATCGGCCCTAACAGGTTGTTCTCCCCAAGAAGTATTCTCAAAATCTTTATACCTGTTAGGAATGTGGTCAAAAAGAATGTGTTCTGTTTCTAGTAGGAAGTTGTTTCCACAGTTATACTGTACAATCTTTATTTTAGGATTTTTAGCCTTAAACAAGGCAACAGAATTATTTGATAACCAGAAACCAATATCAATAATAACATTAAAATACTTTTTAATAC
>Ga0208897_1000379_pt1 | contig 20491 bp, 61 predicted proteins | sample ColrivemetaGS697_FD_187594 | JGI IMG/M metagenome (GOLD analysis project Ga0208897, IMG submission 187594) | Estuarine microbial communities from the Columbia River estuary, USA - metaG S.697 (SPAdes) (version 2) | ecosystem: Environmental > Aquatic > Marine > Intertidal zone > Estuary | place...
GTACGGAGTTGTTGTAGGTTACAGGGACCCAAAAAAATAATATACGGGGGGCGCTTAAGAACACGCTACGCCGCGCGGCGACCTTAAGAAAACCGCACCAATCACTGCCGATACGCATACGCATAAGAGTCTAACATAAAGGGCACAGAGTGTCAAACCCCGTGCCCCTAAGTTATCGCTAACGCTCTGTCTACGACATCAGAACTCGATCATATCTCCAGTGGGTTCGTTATCATAACCCTCCGAAACATTCTCAGAGGTCAGTGTATCCAAAATCTTCATAAGATCGGTGCCATTGTTAGCACGCTTCAGAAGATCGATCATCACTTGCTTGGACATTTTGTGTTGTTGAATGTAAGAAACTGTGTGAGTGAGAGAGGTATATTTTATGACCCCACATCTCTCAGGGTCAGTGATGCTTACTGTGTGTTCAGTAAGTTATATCATGCAAAGCAACATTCGTTGATGAAGTCTCCAACCGAATCATACTTTTTCAAGCGAAGCATATCAAACCGTTTGCAGGGTGTGCTATACACTTGACCCGTATGAGTTTTGATCAATGCGACCCCATGAAGTGGTGACAGGATAAGTGCATCAACTGTCTTGCAATCACTGCAGTCGATGTTCACAAAGACTGGGAGATGTTCAGACAGGAAGTTGGCAATGAAGGAGAACATGTTCAGAAGGAAAGTGTGAGAAACTGTGTGTGTCTTATGTGTGAATCAGAGATCAAACACATCGCTATTCAGTTGGACCACATTTACCTTAGGGTCGTTGAACTTAACTCCGTCCTTTGTTTCGGTCACTCCATACTCATTGTAGAGGGTATTTACAAGGGTTTCATAATCACCACAGTCCATTGCTAGGTGATACAAACCCTCATCATTGTTGATCCACAGAGCAACATTAAAAGTGTGGTAGTTAGTCCAACCATTATAGGTGGTGTCTAGGAAATCAGCTTGGTAAGTAACAGTCATTGGTTTGGTAGTGGTGCTCATACTATAGGTCCACTTTGCAGCTAAGCAACTTTAATGAGCGGTTGACTTGCTATATGAAACCTGCTATAATCTCCACAGAGTTTGCTATAGCAATGTATAAAAGATTTAGAGACACTGAATACTATGTGAGTGCTGAAGGTGTAATCATAAGTCGCTATCCTGTGGGTGGAGATAATAGATTTAAAAAAGGGAAAGCATCATCCAATAGAGAGAGAATAGTGGGTAAAGGTGAAGGCGGGGGATACAAAGTAATCAAAACTAGAAGTAAAGAATGCTGGTATGTTCACCGTATGGTAATGGAACTTTATGGTCCAGAATGCCCTGGTGATGGTTATATCGTAGACCACATAGATGAGAACAAAACTAACAACAATATCAGCAACCTTCAATGGTTAACCAGAGGAGAGAATGTTAAGAAATCGGCTTCACTAACTCATAGGTCCAGAAAGTTAACAACAGATGACGCAGATGAGATAAGGAAAAAATACCGACCAAGAAAATATACAAGAGAAATGTTAGCAGAAGAGTATGGAGTCTCTGTATCAACAATCAAGTCAATATTAAAGCACCAATACTATTAAATCTCTCTTACAGTTCTCTATACATTACTCACTACGTTCGTAATACCCTACGGGTGATCTCTGATGTATACTGTGTCTGGTGGCTTAAGCTTACCTAAAGCCCCCTTATCAACCCTCACAAGGATATTATAACAAGAACAGTAAGGTATGTCAAGGCATTAAAAAAGACCCCTTATAGGAGTCTCTTAAGGAGTCTTATTGTATGCTCTTATGTTACCACTTATCAGGACGACTTAGGTCTTCTACGTATGCCTCACAGTTCTCAGATCCTTCGAGTTCAAATAACTTATTCCAGTTGATGTTGTGTGGGTCGAAATCAGGATACGCTGAGATATCAAGGGTAATACGATAACGCTGCTTCTGTGCTTGACTGTAGGCAACTGACATAAGTGCTCTCCTTGAATGTGTTGATGGGACAATTATAAGGGATCTGGGAGTATGTGTCAAGTGATGGTATTTAGGGACCTTGTAGGCGATTTTTGAGGGGTCTGTGAGTGTTTGTGACTGTGTGTGGGGATTTTATGATAATTCCGGGAAAGTGGGGTCTTGACATTCTCAGCGTTCTCGTGTAAGCTCGCAACGTAAGATAACAAGGTCCTGAGGCATTTATAAGGCATAAAGTACTCAGACTCTGAGGGATTTAAAGGGTATTTAATAGGGTATCTGAGGCATTTATAAGACATAAGTATCAGGTATCAGAGGGTATTATCTACACTAATTCTCAACTAATACCCTTATTGATTCTCAATAACTAACACCTTATTGAGAATGAATACAACGCTTAGCTATAATTAAAAACACCTTTTTTATTGATTTCCTAACATTTAAGCATTAAAACAAGGTTTTTGGACATAAAAAAGAGAGAGGACACCACTCCCCTCTCTATAAACCACATCACCAAATAACCTTGATTATCTACACTTTACAGAAGTCACTTTCTTTACTTAACAGAGGCAAACTTCCTTCCTCGCACGTAGTGCTTAAGCGCAAGCGCCTTGATTACTGATTCAGTGTGTCTCTACAATATAAAAATCGAACCCATTCTTCATCAGTTAGATTATCAGAAGCATAAGGTACTCCTGCAACATAAGCACAGAACTTATTGACGTTTTCGTTATTGTTTGGTTCGGCACGGACTGCTACTGTAGCAAGACAAGTTAGGACCAGGAGTTCAATAGCAAACGTGATGTTAAGGAATGGTTTCATTTTAGATTGTGGTGAGATCGATGACAGTAATGATTTCGAGTTGTGAATACTTTGGATTAAGATGTTCTTCCCATTCTTTGTATAATGAGTAAGACTCTTGAATTAGATCTTGATCGACTAAGTAAGTGATTTGGTCTTGTATTTGTTCAATGATTTGTGCCATCATTGAATCTTTTTGTTCTTTGGTCATTGATTAGATTGGGCAAATGATTCGATGGTTGTGATAGTACGATTGCCTAGATTTGCTAACCCATTGAATCCAACAGTAGAAAGAATGATTCCAGTGACGATACCTATAAGGAACTTAGTCATTGAATCAGTTCAGCAGGACTTCCGCAGGAACGATAGAACTCAACCATTGATTGTGCCTCATCTAATGTAGAGAAACTTTGCTCTCTCCATTGTTGTTGATAAGGAGTGAAATAACGAATCTTAAACATCAGTTAAGAGGAACAGAGTGAGAGTAAAGATAACCAGCAAGATTACCGAAGTTTTGTTTCCTTGCTGAGTATTCAGACCTTGCTAGGATGGTTTTAACTTGGTTGGATCTTGAGTCTTTCCAAATGAACTTTTTGAATGTTTTTTGCATCAGAGAATTGCCTTGTGAGTATAAGGATTAGGGCGCACTTCCCATCGTTTTGCAGTAGGGAATTGTGCTACGATTTGGTTTGCTTTGTTATCAATGAACTTGGAATACTTTTTGTAACTACCAAGTGCTTGATTTAGTACAAGAACATTATTGTCTTTGTCTTGGATTTGAATGTACCAGGTCATTTGATTTCAGTTAAACAGTGCGTGAATCTTGTTGCGAATAGCATACACATCTTCTGCATCAAAGTCATCATCATCGAGTGCATGTCCGACGAAATTGTAGATCATGTCCCACTGCTCTTCAGTGAACAGATTGCGGTAGATTGTCTTGGAAAGGTCTTGGTTAGTCATTTGAGTGTTCTTCATACTATAGGTCCACTTTGGAGCTAAGTAACTTTAATGGTCAGTCGAGTTTGATACCATTACCAAAAGGAACTTCGCCATCCTTGGTTGATACAAACCAGTTGAAGTTCTTTTGATACACACGCTCTCCATTTGAGTGCTCGGAGAGAATAGCATTCAAACGCGATTTGGTGGTGTATGATTGATGTCCACCATCAAACAATTCCAACCAAGTATCACCTACCATTGCAATCAGATTGCTATACAGATAGACGAAACTTACACCTTCAATGTTGACAACTTCGGTATTGTCTTTCTTCCAATCAGTCTCAGTGCTGATTGCTTTATTCATTTGGCGTTCAATTAGGCGGGTCATTTGGTTTCAGTGGTGAGTGGTGATACCATAGGTCCACTTTGGAGCTAAGTAACTTTAATCAGTCGCAAAATGCACCGAGAGCATTAAACTCGGCAGCGATTTGCTTTTCTGCGATACGCTTACCGTTGATTTGGAAGGTATAACGCAGTGAACCTTTTACAGTCTTGGAAACTTTACAGGTCAGGCAGATTTCGCCATCTCGTGTACCTTGCAAATCATACTTTGCGAAGTAGTGATGACAAACTCCAGGAAGGCGATAATCAACAACTCCATTGCGTTGCTGATAGTTTTCGAGAGCAAGTTGCTCGCTGAGTTTGATGGAATCGAGGAGGTCAGTGGTGTTCATACTATAGGTCCACTTTGGAGCTAAGTAACTTTAATTCAACTCAATGTTCCAGTCTTTATCGTGGTCAAGATTCACCCAAAAGTGATTCCTACCGTTGGCAGAAGTGAGAAACACTTTATCACCTCTATGTTGCTCAACAATACATTCATCATTGCGATTCATTAAGTTACAAAAACGATTCTGTGCTTTCTTGCTTTTAGGGGTGACAAATGCAATCATAGTTCTACTCAGTAATTTGCAGATAGTTTGTGTTACTTTGTGAGGTTTGGTCCCTGCTGATGGTATCGGGTGCGGTCTCACTTAAGACTCGCTGAGAACCCTGTCCACCACTCAAGCAAAAACCAAAAAAACTTGCGATTTCATCTGCAAGGTAGTCTAGGGCATCCCCTGCAGTGAAATTATCAAAAAAAGTGAAAGTATCAATCAACGTACACATCAGGTCCTTCAACATCACAGAACTCCATAAGATACCTGTCGATGTTCATACCAACCTGTTGTGCTTCAGTATAAAACTCCTGGTATTGTTCGCCAGTGAGAATAAAGAAATCTGTCTCAATCATTGGTCGAAATAATGTCTGCTACAGTGTGCAATGTGTTGGAGGTGATGTTGCGAACTCCTGGTGAGAGTATAAACGCAACAGCAAAAATCAGTAGAATTGTCTTCACTTTAGAAGGACTCTTAAGTGTTAGTCTCCGTGCCATCAATTTCTGTCTGAAATGTTCCAAACAGTTTCGGGGCAAGGAATATACTTCCCTGAGAGAATTGCTTGCCGACGTGCTTCTTCACGCTCCAACTGTTTGACATAGTTTGCCATTGCAAGTTGCACTGCAGCATCTTTCTTTGCAGTGTCGTTGAGAATGAAGGCGTTTGAGGTGTTAATCATACTATAGGTCCACTTTGCAGCTAAGTAACTTTAATTGCAGTAGTTTGGATCTATCTGACAGAAGCGATCTGCTTGCTGTTCTTGATACTCATTCACTGTAGCATGAGCACTCAAACCTAGGCGAAGTCCCAGTGCTAAAGTTGCAATCAGAAAAGCAATTCTCATAATCAATCAAACAACAGTGTAGAATGCGATAGAAGAAGGGATTCCAGATAATGCTAACGAACTGTTGCGATCATCAGCATAATCTTGTGCCTCTTCTTCACTATAAAACGGACCCACATACTCAGGGGAATCGAGTGCGGTGGAATCGAAGCGAACGGTGAAAGTTTTAGTCATTGATTCAGTGCTCATACTATAGGTCCACTTTGGAGCTAAGTAACTTTAATTCACAGACCGTTGATGAAGTCTGCAAGTGCTTCTTTGTACTCAGTTTCAGTAGCAAACGTGCGACCGTAAATGGTACGAGGGTAGGTGACGTTAGCATCACCAACTGCAGCAACATTGCGGCAGTCTTGCTCATCGTAACCCATTTCGATGAGGTTTTGAACGTAAGGATTGGAGTGTGTCATACTATAGGTCCACTTTGGAGCTAAGTAACTTTAATAGCAGGCAACTTGTGCCTCTTTGATGTCAGAATCGTAATACTTCCGAATGATAGAATCAATCACAGAATACCACTCAGATTGACCACTAGGATACCCACATTCTCGTGCTTGATTCAGAAACCGTAGGATGCAAGTTTCTTCATCCCTAGTGAAATTGACGCGGTTGAGTGTATAACCAGTGTTCATAATTCAGACAGAAGGATTAACAGAGATTTCTTTAATGTTCAACCCACAGAGTTGATTGTAGACGCGATTGAGTATAAGTTTGTCCGCAGTCTTTGCTTTGGATTTCTCATACCAAACGGTCACACATCCGTCGTTGGTTTCAACTTGAACGCGATAGTTAGTCATAATCAATCAGGCAGGAAGTGTGCAAAAAGTTCCACACCAACCGCGAACCCATTTGAGAGTCTCTTGGTAAGATGTGCGAGGGTTGGACATCTCCATCGTCTTACCATTGCGGGGATTGTGTGCAACAGCGACGTAGGAATAACCTTTGTTCTCATCACCAGACTGCTCAATCCACATCTGGTTGACTTTACCTTCCTTCCAATCTGTGTGGTAGGAGTAGATTTCGGAAACGATGTTAGTGTTGGTCATACTATAGGTCCACTTTGGAGCTAAGTAACTTTAATTCAAGGCAGATAGCAAAGGATTATTGATGCGATCCTTAGCAATTTGATAGTATTTTTCATCACTTTCAATACCAACAAACTTTCTACCAGTGTTCACAGCTGCAACACCAGTTGTACCTGATCCCATAGTATTGTCAAGAATGGTGTCACCTTCGTTACTGTATGTTTTAATTAGATACTCCATCAAATCTACTGGTTTTTGTGTAGGATGTAATCCCTTTTCCTGCTTGAATCTTAACACTGTCTTTGGATATCTTGATCCATCTGGATTATCACGATGCTTTGATTGTGCCTCACCATAAACCTCACCAATTTTGCTTGTTTCTGATGAGAACCCACTGTAAGGAGTTGAATACCACATCTGAGCATTATATGTTGGTTTCTTTCTATAAAAAACTAGGATGTTTTCGTGAGATTTGAGTGGCATTACCTTCGCGTTCATAGGATTAGTCCCCTGAGGTTTTTCCCAGATCCATTCATAACGAAAGTTATCAAGATTTGATGCTGCAAGTATAGTTGTGAATGGTTGTGCTGCAGTGAATACCATCGCACCATCTTCCTTGCAGATTCTATTGTACTGACCCCACAATTTGTCTAGAGGAATGATAGAATCCCATTTACACGCTGTTGTACCGTATGGTAAATCTACCAACACCATATCAACGGAATTGTCTGGAAGTGTTGGTAGAATGTCTAAACAATCGCCGTGAAATAGATTCACCATTCGGTTATGCCCTTCACAAAAGAACATTCTACCAGACGATCAACTTTTGTGCAAATATAGTCATCGTTGCCAATAGATTTGCCACCTTGCTGCGATGCAAACAAGCAATCATCAGACTCAAGATGATTCAGGAAATCCTCTTTACTGAACCAAAACAGACGACAATCCTTCTCGTCTTGGTTGATGCCAAAGAACACAAGACGTTCCCAGTCCTTATCTTTTGAGACGTGATTGATAATGAATTGATCTTTCTTTGTTCCGCCCTTTTTATCACGAGTAGCAAGAGAGAACTTGATTTCAGTTAGAATACCATCAATAACACGATCGTGACCAGCAGTAGAAGTCTTTGCACGTTTTACATCACAAAGCAATACACTCTCAAAGAACTTGGATACGAAACGCTCACCAAACTCACCCTTTTGTTTGGGTGACATAAAGACATAACCTTGAAAAGATGTACCAACCCAAGGATCTTGTGCGTTCTGATTGATATAATCAATCAGAGAACCGTCTTCAAAAATAGAAACAAACACTTGGCAAACTTTGGTGGTTATACTATAGGTCCACTTTGGAGCTAAGTAACTTTAATTCTGCGTACTTTTCACTTGTGCAGGTGCATCAGGGGCATCAAATCCTTTTTTGATTTGGTCTCCTTTGACAAAACCAATTCCACCTAAGACTAGGGCAAGTGCGAGAACGATTGCTGCCTTTGAGTGCCCCAAATCATCCTCACGTTCGTTATACTCCTCAATGCGTTGTCCTGTTACAAGTTCGCCAACCCAAGTTCCGAAAGCACCACCTAAACCCATCAAAACCCAGGGAGTAAATGACATAAATGCCCAGGCAGCTGCAACCAGTCCGATGAGACCAACCATCCCACCAACACTACCAGAACTGGAATCGCCTGATGATGAAGAACTGTTCCGACTTACTTGATGTAGATTAGCGATTTGTTGAACATCACCGTGCTTTGCATAGATTTGCTCTTTCGCACCTTGAAATGTTGATGCCTGAACCTCAGTGCTAATACGCCCAACATTTGAATTTACGAATACATCTGCTTTCCAAGTTGCCATTACCAGATACCTTTTTGAATGAGGATAGAACGGATTTGAGTGTAAATGAACTTCTTCAGTTTTTCATCAGTGGTTGTATCAAATGCCTGATAAAGTCGATTCAGATATTCATCTTGCGTTGCTCCTATGTTACCATCACCACCAATGTCGTTGAGTATAGAACCTGACTTAACTTTGCTCTTGCCAAAGTTACCAGTGATGTTGCCTTGTGTCCTCAGTTTAGGACGAATCTTGGATAGGTTAGAGTAAGTCATACAGGAATCCAACGACATTTTGCACCTTTGAGACCATTATTTGTGATAAGTCCTTCTTCTTTAAGGTCTATAAATCTCCACCCAATGTCACCAAACTCAAGGACAAAATCTTTAGAAAGTGCTTTCTTTTTTTCTGCAATTTCCAACACTTTCTCCTTAATTTGTCTCTTGCTACAACTACCCAATTCACGAATAGCTTCAAGTGACATCAAAGTAAGAATAGTTTTAGTTACTGTCATCGTGCAATAATCTCCAGTGATTCCAACAGCATCATAGAGAGTTCCATCTGGTTGTCTTCATCAACCACGGGAATGTTTGATTCTACAAACTCACTTGCAAGTTGTGCTAAAAGTTCTGTCATTCTTTCGTCTTCATATGCAAAGGTAGCAAAATCACTTTTGAAACCATCACGCAGCAGGCGCAGGGAACGTGTTACTGTGAGGTCGTTAATAGTGTCAGTCATTTCAGTTACCCTCAGTTGGTAGGTTCAGTGATCCAAATAGCACGGTCAGTTCCCATAGAGAACTGATTGTCCCAGATAAAGTGAGTTGCTTGCTGATTAGTCAACTGAAACTCATTCATCAGAAAGTTGAGTGCTTCTTTGAATGTTTGGAATCGGTGTGTCTTTCTCATACTATAGGTCCACTTTGGAGCTAAGTAACTTTAATCAACCCCAATTCTTGGCGATGGTAAAATTGGAATATGAGAAAGTTTCCCTATCAACAATTTTGTAAGTACCAAACTTGTTAGTGATGACGTAACCTTCGTGGAAACTTGCTTCGTCATTGATGAAACATTCAATCTCATCCAGTTCGTGAATGAAAAGGAACAAATCGTCCTTGATAGACTTCACCAACTTCCAAATACGGATGAGGTTCTTATCACAATCACATTTTTCTGCAATTTCATTTTCATCCACGACCTTTTGCTCACGGATGCAGGTGTTTATCTCTTTTTTGATTTGTGATGCTTTCCTTTCGCTTACAAACTCACATAGAGTGCTCATTTGCTTTGCAAACTTACACACATCCTCCAAATCCTCACGGAAAGGGTTAAGTTCGACTTCAGGTTGAACGAACAAACACTTTTTAGTGCTTTTGAGTTTGCTAGTCAGAGGAGCAGCAGAAACCTCACGCAGGTCATCACCACCACTGTAGATTGTGTGTGGAGCAATGATAATGTCCTGTCTGATTACCTGCGGGAAAACGTAAGTAATCGTGTTGGGGCAATAAGTATCAGAACCACTAAACCCCAAAAAATCACCTTGAATGATAGACTTTGTGCGAGGAAGACAATCAAAAGCAGCATGAAGAATGTCTGCAACTTTGCCCTCATGGTTCGCATCAATTTCTTCATGGGAATGATTGATTTTGATTTTTACTTTGTTGAAGACAGATTTGGTACCCACGAAGAACTTACCATTCGCAGGATTGGTGCCCCAGACCAAAGCTGGAGCGCCGTCCATCTTCACACTGATGGTAGATTCTACTTCAGAGAACCAATCCAGAACAGACAGATCACCAGTTAAGATACAATCTTCAGGATGTTCCAAGTGTTTATTTTGCATTGGTTTGGTCATCATACTATAGGTCCACTTTGCAGCTAAGTAACTTTAATTGCCATACAAAAAAAGGACTCAATGAGTCCTTAGTGCCACCTTAGTTAGTGGCATATTTGGCACTGATTTGCTGATACTTTTCAGTCAGAAAATCCAGTGCGTTTTTCACATAAGGAGCAACAGTTTGAGTGAAGTTCCTTACATCTTCCACCAGTTTGTTGACTTCATACTGATGAATTTCCCAGCGAACCTTAATGTCTTGGACATATTGCTGGCGAGTGATGAGAACCTGAGGAACTTTCACGTCAGCAACAACATTAACGGTTTGCTTACGGGTGCGAGGCATAGAAGCGGTGCATCTTACACTATAAGTCCACTTTGGAGCTAAGTAACTTTAATCGACAGGAAGCTTTGCCTGTGATTTACCTTTCTTATGGTCGTCAATAAATTTTCGTGCTGATGCTTCGGTCCTACACACTTTGAGTTGCTCTCCGTTGTGAATAATCATCAGTTGATTACCATAGGGCACTGCACAATAATTTCCCTTACCGACAATAAATCCTTCCTTCATACTAGAAACTCCATGAGCGGACCTTTGATATTTTGGACCAGAAACTTTTTCTCATACTCTAGCAAATCTTTCGGAGCGGGAATAATGTTGTCATCACATTCTACAGCATCAATCCACCTAGGACCATTCTTCTGATATAGTTTGATGCCAAGATGCTGATACTTGAGATTAGTTGGAACGTGAACAATATAGTCTGTTCCATTATTCTCAGTCAACATACTTAGTCTCTTATTCTCATCCTTGGTCACTGTAATCGTGGAGCAAGACAACCAAAACAGGTTCTCAAATACATCATAATCAGACAGGTATTTGTCTGGGTTGTCCATAATCATCCGACCAATGAATTGTGGTGACAAACAATGGTCGTGTGTGCGCTGGTCTGGGTACTCTATAGCGTCCTCACTTATCAGACCAAGATGATTGACCTGGGCACAATCAAACACACCAATGTAGAACAAACGTGTGATGGGTCGGAAGAAATCAGGGTCTCCCCAGTTGTCTACATTTGCTGCCAATGAGTTGAATGTAGTTTGGCAGTAAGCTTTCCAGTTCTTGGAGTTCATTTTGAGAAAAATCGTGAATTTGGTTGCGGTGGATGACCCATAGGGTCTGTGACGTAGAATTGCAGAAAAATCAGGTTTTGACCCCTGATGGATACAGGGGTCTCAGTGAGACTCACCTGCGAACCACACTGTCCAGCATCTCACCTTTCTCAAAGACAGCATCAACAACTCGCTGGAGTGCCCTCTCTGTGGACACTCCAACCTTGGAATAAACGGGCACCACACATAAACCCCAGACCTTTTCTTTGCCACCCAAGCGAAGAACACGACCGATAGTTTGGGTCATCTCAATCACATCCATATTGCGAAGAAAGACCACAGCTTCTAGTTCACTGACGTTAATTCCCTCACTGAGGATAGAGCGATGAAGGCAAACAAACTTCTTGTTAGGGTCACGGCCCCAAGCATTGAGAGTGTCAAAGAATACTTCGCGGTTGACTTTCTTACCATCAATAATTGCCCCAGTCTTTGCGGTAATGTAGAGGTAAGAGTAACCACGTTGATGCAGTTGAGAAGCGCAGTCAGTGTGCGACATCAGGTTGATAAGTTGCTTCGCAGACTTAACACAGACCAGGATTTTCTTACAATCAATGTCTTCCAAGGTCTCCATTAGATTGCTACTATCACACTCCGCAGTCACCTGATTTGGAGCAAGAACTTCAAACTTCTTCGCTACAATCTTGGGAGCAATGATGTATCCCCCATCAACAAGTTCAGGTGCAGAAACACGACAGATAATGTCCCCATAAACATCACGATCGTTCATTCCAGGTTTAGAAGGAGTGAGCGAAGTCTTCCTGGTAGCAGTAAAGAAGTAACAACGATTTGCTTCAGCGGCAAAGTGCTCCGTTGCAGGGAAGAAGTTACGCTTAACTGAATTATGTGCCTCATCAAAGTAAATCGTGTCCACATCAATCTCAGCATCAACAAGACGCTGAAGAGAGTTGTAGGTGGTTACAATCAGGCGGTGATTGTTGGCATTTGCTTCAACCCACTTGCGAATCTCACCAGGGCGAGTAGAACTGTAGTGGTGCGTCTCTCCCGAATGCACGTGCATCACTTCAGCATTGGTGATGAACTCTAGAAACTCTGCAGAGAGTTGCTCAGCAAGCAAAATGCGAGGAGCAACAACAACAATGGTCTGGGTAGTTTGTGTCATCAGTTCTGTTGTTGAAGTTGAATCATTGCATCTTGAATCATCATCAAAGTCTTACCGCCACCAGTAGGAACAATGATTTGGCCTTTGCTGTGCTTTTGCATAGCAGCAACGCCACGTTCCTGGTGAGGGCGAAGTTGGATTTGCATAGGGTTGGTGCTCATACTATAAGTCCACTTTGGAGCTAAGTAACTTTAATTGGTCTTCTCTTGGTATTGCTTCAGTCGCTCAATCGCATCTCTCATTGTAGCACGACTGTATCCAGTTGCATACTCTGGTCTCTTCTCAGTTTCATCGGAAGAGTAATCAACTCCAGCACAAACATCATAACCTTGCTGAAGAGAGTTGATGATGCTATCCAGCACAAAATCAGGGATTTGAATATAATTCATAGTTCTCAGTGGTTTGATATCTAAAGACAAGAATAGCACGCTTAGAGGGTCAATCTAAGCGTGCTGGTGAGGTTTAATCAACCGCCAAACATGTCGTCAAATAAGTTATTCATCTCGCTCAATTCATTCTGGCGGTCAATCATATTCCGCATTTGAATAAGATGGTCTTGTTCCAACTTGAGTTTCATAAGTTGGTCGCCAAGATGATGAAGTTTGTTGTTAATTTCCACTCGGTCCAAACCATTAACAGTAGTAACCATATGTTCCATACCGTTAATGATTTGGGGTTTTTCAGAAACTTTCATAATGTTGTCGGTCATACTATAGGTCCACTTTGGAGCTAAGTAACTTTAATTGCCCCTCAGCTTCCTGATGCTTGTGCTGCTGCTTTTGCTTTTGCTCTCATTTTAACTGCAACAGCATTGCTCCACTTACCACCACCTTCTTCATATTCTTTACGCATCTTTGCAAGGATTTCAGTAGCAGATTTCTTAGTTTCTTGTGCTTTTGCAGTTTTCTCTTTACCTCTTGCACTAGCTCTTTCACTCTTCGTCATACCACCACCAGTTTCAGTTTTCCACTTTCTGTTTGTGCGTGTTGCTGGTTTCTCTTCTGCTTTCTTTGTTGAAAGAAGTTTAGATGCTTCTTTTGATAAGTCTTTGGGTTTTGCTTTTGGTTTCTCTTCTGTTGATGCAGCACCACCTTTCTTTGCTGCTGCTCTTGCTCTTGCTGCTGCTGCTCTTTCTGCTTTTGCTGCTGCTAGTTGTCTCTCTCTAGCAGAACCACGTTCCTGTTCGGGTTGCTGTTGTCTTGTGGAGGAATCACGTTGACTTCCAATATCTTTGCGTGGTTTGTATGGACCAACGGGTTCCATCTTACCGCCACCCACAGATTTCATTCTGCGTATCTCGGCAGGGGTCTTTTTTCTTTCGGGTCTGACTCTACCACCTGCTTGTGCAGTCTTAATTGTAGCAGCGAATCCAAGTCTCTTTGACTTGTCTTCAACTTCCTCACAAATAGACATGAACTGCTGAAAACTTCTCATCTGTATTGACTATAAACCCTTTCAGGTATTTAGTCAATAGAAAGGGTCCAGCCTCTCAACTGGACCCTACCCTATATTAGTTGTCTTCTTTCAGTTTATCTTGTGCGGATTTACTAATCTTACAGACTTGCCCCGTCTCATAGAACCATTTTACTCGTTCGCGGCGTGCTTGAAGAAGAATATCGTATTGTTCTTGTTGTGCAGGAGTGAACTTAAAATCTTGGCGACGAAAAGTCTCTTTCAGTTCGTTCAGGTGAGGAAGCACGTTTACAGTTTCAGTCATTTGTTCAGGATGCAGTGGTTTCAGAGTCGGTAGAAAGTTCGGTAGATACTTGTTTAGTTTTCACTCGAACATTGTAAGGAGAATTGAAGAAACGACGGAAGGCAGTAACAATAATAATACCTGCCGAGACAACACCAACCAAACCAAGGAAGGTGGTAGCATCACCAGTGAAAGTGTAAGTATCCGGGTTCATAATCAGTAATCGTAGTTTCCGTTGAGATAATCGTTCATATTGAAGTTGTTTTCCTCTTCAATGAGGTCAGTTAAGTCTTGTTCGATGAAATCAAATCCAGTTGTTTCTTCAATCTGAACATCATCAAAGCAGTCCATAGAATCATTCGTGCTTACATTATAGGTCCACTTTAGAGCTAAGTAACTTTAATTGGTCTAAACAGTTTATCTTTCGCTTTCGATTTCCTTTCTTAACTCATCCTTGAGACGTTCACGTTCTTTTTGCTTTTCTATTCTTTCCCGTTGAGCATCTCTTTGTGCTTGGATTCTCTCCTGCTGTGCTTCACGATAGTCTGCTGCCTTTTGCTTCTGTGCTTGCATCTGTTCAAGTCTTCTTTGCTGAAGTTCTTGTCTCTTCTGCGCTAAATCTTCGGACAGTTGACTAAAGGTTTTCATCTCTAATACTTTTTTAGGTATTTAGATTATTCAAACTCGAATGGTTTGTTTATTCCTCTCCTTGGTGGGGGTTGATAATCAGGAAGAGTAGAAGCATCAATCACCACTTCAACTTTTTGTTGTTTATCTATAGGGAAGTGATTAACTCTTATGACGCCATACACTATGAAGCAGTTAGTAATAAGAATCTGTAGTGTGATAAGAAGTCGAATGAATGCTATCTTATCTGCTTCCTTATCACATTTACTTGCCTTTTCTCCAAGTGCTTTAGCAACAAGACGGAACAAGGTTTTTTTATTCTTCATCGTATTTGGATTTCCTTGATTTAACATACACTAACTCCTTCCACTGTTCAGGGTAACAGAGAACAAGAACTCGGGTATTCTGGTGAATGGGGCAGCACTTATAGTTTTCTTCGTCTTTTGGTCTTACCAATGCTTCAATGGTAATATACTCTTTATCTGTAAAATACACCCATCCTTCAACACCTTTGTTCCATAGCACATAGTCGTTTACTTTGGGCGTATACATCATTCGAAGCAACTCATCAGTGGATTTAGTTTCAAAGGCATCGAAGTATAGTTTCGTGTATCTTCAATATTTACACGAGAACCGACTGTCTTACTATTAACTGGGGCGAAGTATTCCCTGGTTTTGGATTTGTAAAACCCCCAGATGGTTCGGGTTGAGGCACCATTATTGTAATCAAACTTGCGATTACAACGCAGCCAAATAGCGACCACACCACGCTTAAATTCTTCAAACTCATAACTATAATCTTTTGGGGCTTTATGTGGAAATTCAGCAATCATAAAATCGGTCTTTGGAGATGTACTTGATTTGCTCTTGAAGTCTTAAGATTTCGTGTTGCTGTTCAGTAATCTTCTGTTGTAGATGATTGATACGTTCTTGGTACTGCTGTTTCAAATCAAAACCAAGACGATTAAATTCAGGGTTGCTCATCAGGTAGTAAATGATTCAACTACAGTAGATTCTACATCTTCAGCAAGTGCATAAGTTCTTGCATTTAAGATGTTTTCACGCAGAGCAGTATAGTGCTGTTCGAAGAAATTGCTATCATCTTCTGCAGAAATCAAATCAAAACATTCATCATCATCCTCTGCAATTACATTCCAAAGTCCCCCATATTCTGAACTTGGGAAAGGAATATAGTGGTCAACGATATACAGATACTTCATTGTTGCTTGTAAAATACTCCTTTAGTTTAATGTGAACAGTGTTGAAAGTCAAGTGAGACTACAGAATAAACTCATAGATGATGTAGTCTGCCGTGACTTCGTGTTCTTCAGCAAGTTGCTCCACGAAATCCCAGAATGCTTGTTCTGCTTCCATCAAATCTTGTTCAGTCATTGAAATCTCCTTTCAAAAATAAATACCAAGTAACGACTTCTAACATAGAATGGAATCGAAGGGAAACTCTAGAGTAGCAGTTCTAAAGGAAAGAATCAAAACACTCATAGACCCAGAAGACATTATGTTAGAAATCGTTGATGTTTTTAAGGACCTAGAGATTATACCAGATGTTGGAATGTATTGTACATTCATCTACAATGCAAAAGGTGTAAGGAATCGGTCCAAAGAAAATGTAGTACCATCGACAGGTAAAATCTACTACGACCAACATCCTTTGGTACAGGTATTAAGTGTCCAAAGGTGGGGATTTAGAGCATTTAACTATCATTGGGTCGGTAGAGGTGAAGAAATCCATAACTACACCTGGGATGAGGTAGCAGGACAGCTGCACGTCATCAAACCAAATGAAATGTCCTTTATGAGAACAGTTGATTATGCGAAGTTAAAGAGATACCAAACGATTTGATTACCGAATCTCACTGCTTGGTGGTTTCTTTAAGTTTTCCATTGCTTTAGCGCGGTAGTATGAATCATAAAGTTTCTCATCGCGTTGGATTAGAAAGACATTCCATCCAATGATAGCAAGGAAACCTAATGCGAAAGTGATGATGTACTTACGGTTCATACCATTAACGCTCCAGAAGGAATTTCAACAACTTCAGGCAGTTTGGAATCATCAAACTGATTCATATTGTAGCATACCCATTCCCCATTGCGGAAGACATAGGCATATTCTTCGCTATTATCAGGCAGCAGAAACTCACAGAGGTCTTTGTCTAGACGTGGGGGGCAATCTTCGCCTCTCTGGGAGTAGTATTGGGGACCATATTGTTCCTTATGACGGTCCAGCAAATCATTAGACCAGCGTTCATTAGTCCAAGGAGAACTCATATCGCCACCATCAATCAAGGAAGAAACTTTTTCACGGGTATTATAATGAGTGCGAAGGATGCGACCCATCCATTCAGGATATCCATCCCAGTGTGAATATGCAGAGAGAATAGAACCATCAGGAAGTTCAAGACCGATACGGCTTCTGGTGGACATTTGAATGCTGTGCTTACACTATAGGTCCACTTTGGAGCTAAGTAACTTTAATCAACCACCCCTTTCCCTAAGACTACGAACAAGGTATTCAGTGAACTCTTCCATTTTTTCTGGTACAACTGCCTGTGGACGTTGATTGATTACGTTTTTAAGCGCAGTCATACGATACCACTCATCTTCCGTTAGATTTTCGTTTCCCCGTGATGGAAGAGTCATACTGTTGCTCCCGTGTTTATCTTCATATCCTAACAGTATTTAAGGGAGATATGCGGTTTCTTAAGGTTGTCTTTATGTTAGTGTTACGGAGTGTTAACCAAATAAAGAACCAAACATTCCAGCATCGCCAGGTTTGCGGTTCTCTAGTTTATCCATAATATCTTCAGTTTTTTCTAGGTTATCTAATGCAAAGAGAAGATCTGCGATGTGCTTAGAAACGAAAGATTTTTCGTTCATAGCAGAGATACGTAGAGCATTGCGAAGATGACTCTTTGCTTCTAAAAGTTCTTCGCTTAGTTTTTCAGTAAAAGCCATGGTTCTTAGTTAACTTATAGTATTTTATCAGGTTATCAAATATTTTCCACTACGGATTTCACTACTTTCTTCACAGTAAAAGAACCATTGGTATTAGATACGAACTCTACAGTATCACCTTCTACCCATCCAACACGTTCTAGTAGGTCATCAGGTAAAGTAACAACACAGTCTCCAGTTAGACCATCAAGTTCTACCGGGAGAACCCACTTGGTGATCTTATCTTCAGTAGAAGTGAATGGATTCTTCCTATTTGGATCATTCCTATCATATTCATACCAATACTTGGAGTGACTTTCACCATTCACAGAATATCCATCAACTTTTACACCCCGATCATTATGAGAAAATAGGTCTCCATCTTCACTTACGAAAGGAGTTTGATACTGGTCATTCCAAAAACTATTCCAAGAACTCTTACATTCAGGTGAAGTATCATCAGCATCACATGAGGTAAAGGTAATCGTATCTGTTGCTCCTAGATTAGTAAAATCAACTATATTGTTTGTAGTTAAAGTACTATTGTTTTTAATTGGTCCATAGTAATCCCTCTGACGTAGAACATCTTCCTTAGTCCAAGAATCAGTAGAATTATTTTCATTGATAAATGAAACCGACCTATGACCATTCAAAAGAGCAAGAAGTTCATTAGTTTTTGATGCCTTATCCTTATGATAATAGTATTCTTCTTGAACTGTTTTCCTAATGGTATCATAGATTTCTTGTGGTGTTGCTTCACCAGAAGACATTGCGTCATTTAGCCAGTTCTCTAGATTTTCAAGCGAATACTTTTTGTAGTCCATAATCAATCTCTTGGTTTGGGTTTAGAACATTCCAGGCAATAGTAAGAGAACCCCGAATGAAATGATTTTACCACCTGAAAGTGGTCTGCGTCAAGGGGCAATACCTCTTCACACTTACTGCACGTCCTTGTCTTTTTTGATGGACTTTCGGATCTTTTTGAGTTCCTTGAGTTCCATCTTAATATTCTTGTAAGCAGTGTCCGCATTTAATTTTCCACCGAGTTCTAAAGCTACAATGATTTCAACTCTTGTTCCAAAGTGTGCTAATGCCTTTTCAAAATCACTTAATTCTTCATACATTTTTCGTAAATGCTTCAACAGATAGAATATCTATACGTGCATCAACAGCATCAATGTGATTTGATAGTTCATAAAAGCAGTTGCTGTTCTCTATGTTTTCACACTCTAAGTCTGCAATACGCTTTTCAAGTTCTACAATCTTAGCATACAAGTCAACTTCTTCTACAATAGGAACTTTACTTGGTGCAAAGAACCATTGAATAAACTTACGAATCATAGTAGTTTAGTCCAAAACTGTTCGCCTTTTTGAAGTGCTAGTACCACTGTTGTATGTTCTCTTGCGTGTCTATCAAGGTCTTTTTGTTCAAAACATTCATTAGACCTTTTCACAGCACAGGAGAATACATTAGCCCACAGTTGTTGATTCGGTGTTAGTTTCATTCTTATTAAATCCGAACTTGATTTTTTCTTCTTCTGCACGGAGTTTGTGTGCGAGACCACAGACAGTTTCCATTACTTTCAATGTGTCTTCTATCGTAGCACTTTCGGGCATACGATTGCGAACAATTTCAAATAATGGAAAGAATTGCTCTGCTGCTACCTGTACTTCTTCAGGTGTTAGTGGTTTGTTGTTCATTTACTTGCTTCACAGTTTCATGTAGTTGTTTAAGTGCTTCAATGGTCTCGGGAGTTTCTTCCCAGGTCCAGATTTCACCATTTTTGCTTTCGTAAGTCCTTGTAGTCATAGTTTCTTAAATGATACAGAATTAAATTTACCATAAACACCACGAAGATGCAACTTCGTATGCCAAGTGTGAGATTCTACTTTTTCGATTTGATAGATGTTCCCTTCGATAAGTAGTTTTCTTGGGTCGTCATTAGATGCTCCCCACGATACTTGTTCATCAGTGCAACCGATGTAGATTACACGGTCCCCTTTCCTAAAATCCATGTCTTAGGTATTAGTGCATTGATATTTAGAGTTTTCCACCTACAGTTCCCTCATGAGTTTTAGCATCGGGAAAGCCTTCTTGTAAGCACTTAAGATACCATCGCGTAGACTTAACACACTGCTCCTCAGTTAGTGATGTGATGATACCAGAACCATCAGGGTAATGAGATTGCCAAGTTCCCCACCGTTTTTCTTCGATGTAGAAGGCACCATCATCATATAGTTTCTTTTCCATTTTTAAGTAATGTTAGTTGCCGAATTATTTCGTATTGGACTGGAAGCAAATGACTTGTGAAGAATGCTTCGTAGTTATTCTCCCTTACAAGATTGGAGATGTTATCAATCTGCTGAAGTGCTAGTAGTAACTTTGTTTGTTGATTCATTTTGATTTAGATTTACGAGAGCGATGAGAACCTCCAGGGGAATCCAACTTTTTGGTGCCCCCTTTAGTTCCACTAGAACTTCGGTTACTGATCTTTCCAGGTCCTTTCGGTACACTGTCCTGCTGTTTTTTACTAGACTTAACGGGTTCTCCATCACGGTAATCAATCTTTGCGGTCTTACTATCCAGTTTATACCTTTTTAGGTACTTTTGCAAGTGGTCTTCGCACGAGAACCAACAGACTGTAACGTTCTTCTTTTCGCCAAACTCTAACCTGTATGGATGATTTTCGTGGGGGAACAGAGAGGTATCAATCATCGTTTGGTGAGTGTCTCATAGTCCACTA